>CDZK01042373.1_pt1 | contig 12897 bp, 10 predicted proteins | sample 557401 | NCBI WGS metagenome assembly CDZK01 (sample SAMEA3182108, study PRJEB8094) | gut metagenome | biome: human; feature: gut; material: Stool; isolation source: human stools | place: Canada | collected 2013-04-25 | reverse complement strand
GATGCAACACTCTGTCGTTCATAAACAACTTCGGATGCAACACTCTGTCGTTCATAAACAACTTCGGATGCAACACTCTGCCGTTCATAAACAATCTCAGGCGCAGCGCCCTGCCAATATCAAACCTACATGAACCTCCGCAAAACACACAAAGCCCAAAGGGTTAGCACGATGAAAAGACGTTTTAAAACAAAAGCAAAACGGACGCATTATTCTTTTTAATGTCTTACATGCGTGTGTTTTACACATAGCGGTCCTACACACGCGATGAAAATTTTACCGAACGTCGATCATCGATTATTCCGTATATATCTTACACGCATAAAAATCGATTTTACCAAATCACCGGCTTTTGTCCCCGATATTACAGGGCCGAGCACTCCTGCATAGTCTATTCCGGCCATAACGGAGGCAAAACCGTATAACAGCAGGTATATTGCGAATCCGAACGAAAGTGCCGCGAAATCATGTGTCATACCGGCCATTGAAACCGCTAATTTTGCCACTAAACATGCCGTAACCGACGCAAAAAGGATTCTCAGCATCATACCCCATGGCATAAGTCCGGCAACGGTGGTCTTTAGCATCCGGGAAATGGTTATCATTAAAACAACAATGCAGAACAAAGTGCTCAGCACCGCTATGACAGCAACGGCCGTCAACGACGGAAAAAAATTAACACACAATAAATCAAGCCCTACTATGAGCACGGCCGTAGCCAAGTGGGTATTGGCGAATTTCCTGCCCTGCCCCAAAGCAAACATAATGGGTGAATATGGCGCTATCCGTGTTAAATTTATTATCGTAACGATACGGAACAACCCGGCTGCCTGACGATAATCGTCGCCATACAACAAGGACATTATTTCCGGGGCAAAAACACAACAAAACACCGACAGCGGATAAATGATAGACGATGACTTGAATATCACATTTTTCCATAATGCGACATATTGGCCGCTGTCGGCCCCATTCTTCGACATCCGTGAAAATTCCGGCAATAATACCCCCGCCATAGCACCTATTATCATTCCTGCCATCGGAAGCTCACGATAACCGTTGGCAAACAACGCAAAGTCCTCAACGCCAAAATATCGGCTTACAAAAAACTGGCTTGCCGAACCGAACACGAATCCATATATGCCAGAAATAAATACCGGCGTCGAAAAACGGAATATTTTTCCTGCCGTCAGGCTCGTTTTCACCGAAGTTACATTTTTAAACGGTACGAACGCCAATCTCAAACCTACTGCACAAGACACCAGCGACGACACCACAAGGCCGACCACCGCTCCGGTAGCCCCGGCATTGAAAACCACAACCGGCAATACCGTACATGCGATGACGAACATGCGGCTTATCACCACATACGCCACAATAAGATAGGAACGGCCATACACAGTCAGGATTTTAACCACACCTATAACAGGCATAAGCAACATGGGGGTTACGGCGAAATATTTCAAATTGTCGGCAAGAAGGGCATTGCCAAGCAATTCCGCTATCGTACCGGAACCGAAAAACAACACGATTGAAAAAAAAGACGAAAGACCGAAAAACAATAAATTCAATTTACGCACGACATCCCTTCCCTCTTCAACAGGAACCCTGGCGAGAAAATAGGAATAAGCCCCCGGAAGCCCAAACGAAAAGAGTACCAGCAACGTGGAATACACATAATTCACCTGACAATAAGTCCCGTACTCGGCCGGTGTCATAAAACGACTGAGTACAGCCGATATAATCAAGGCTGATATCAACGATATAAAATTGGCAAAAGCCAGCCATGAAGTCTGTGCGGTGCGGTTATTTCCTGTATCCCGATATTTTACCATCGTTTAACCCTCCATATTGTCCGGCGCGACCATTTGATTTATAAACTCCAGTACTTAAGCGATTTTATCCTGCCTTTATATAAGCCGCCGATATCCGCCAACAACGCGTCTCCATTGGAAATCGAACGGAAATAATCCTCGTCAAGCCCCACATAGCCGTCATGGGGTACAGTAACGATAATAAGGTCGTAAGGCGGCTGCGGAACCGGTAACAACCTTATACCGTACATTCCGTAAAATTTATCCGGATCGGCATAAGGGTCTACCGCATCCACACTTACCGACTCTTTTTCCAACAGCCTGAAAACATCGGCCGCCCGGGTATTCCTTATATCATCGGTATTTTGCTTATATGTAACCCCCATCAACAACGCCCTGGGATTATTCCTGGCAGGGCCGAGAACTTCGAGCGCCGAGCGCACCACATAAGCCGGCATGCTGTCGTTAACGGCACAGCTCAGACTTATAATAGGAACATCGACCCCCGACCGCGAAGCTTCCGATACAAGATAATGCGGATCTACGGATATGCAGTGGCCTCCAACCAACCCCGGTTTATATCTTGCAAAGTTCCATTTGGTGGAAGCCGCTTCGATAACTTCGGACATATCTATACCCATGTGCGAAAATACCCTCTGCAATTCGTTCATCAAAGCGATATTGACATTACGCTGCACATTTTCAGTCATTTTAGACGCCTCGGCTACCTTAATGCCCGATGCTTTATATACTCCTGCGCAAACGGCCTCCGCATATACGTTCGATATATTCTCCAATGCTTCCTCATCGTTAGCCGATACGACCTTGAAGGTATTTTCAAATGAGTGGAGCGGATCGTTGGGATTGATACGTTCCGGCGAATATCCTACCTTGAAGTCCCTGCCCGATTTCAACCCTGAGACTTCCTCAAGCTGCGGCACGCACACCCGTTCGGTACATCCGGGATAAACCGTCGACTCATACACGACGTAGTCTCCTGGATTTAAATACCGGGCCACGGTCCGCGTAGCCGAAAGAAGCGGAGACAAATCCGGATTTTTACGATCGTCAACCGGCGTAGGGACCGTAATTACATAGAAAGAGGCTCCGGCCAAATCGTCCACGGAAGATGAAAACCGGATATTACAGCTATCGGCCCCATATTTCTTACGAATGTTCTCTACACGATCAGAATCGATATCATAACCTACAACATTGAAATGCCGGGCAAACCCGACAGCCACATCCAGTCCTACATATCCCAAACCTATAACCGCCAACGAAGCCTCACGGCTTGCCAAACGGTCATATATCGGTACAATCGTCCTCTGCATACACACGTTCGTTAATCTTACGGTATTTAATACCGGATTCCCTGCATACGGCCACTCCGTCGCTATCAAATTCCAGTCTGTGTCCATGGCGGCTCATCCAGCCGGCCAGACGTCCAGGAACCCCCACCACAAGCGCATAATCGGGAACCGACCGCGTAACTACCGCTCCTGCGCCTATAAAAGCATACTTTCCTATCTCTATGCCGCATACTATCGTGGCATTAGCCCCGATAGTGGCACCGCGACGCACAATAGTATGTTCGTATTGATCCCGGCGCGGTATTTCGCTCCTGGGATTTCTCACATTAGTAAACACGCACGAAGGCCCCAAAAAAACATCGTCCTCGCACGTTACCCCCGAATACACCGATACGTTGTTCTGTACTTTTACATTACTGCCGAGTTTTACGCCGGATGCGATCATCACGTTTTGCCCTATGTTGCATGACCGTCCCAATACGGCCCCGCTCATAACATGAGAGAAATGCCATATCCTGCAACCGGAGCCTATCACAGCCCCGTCGTCCACTACCGAAGAAGGGTGAACAAAGATTTCATCCATAACACAAGCATCAATTATCAACAAAACTACGCCGCATAGCGCCGAATCCGACATTTATATCATTCATAATCCGTCATATACTGCGGACATATTTCCGACGTAAACAACAACCTACCCGCGCACAACCTTAAGAAACGGGTGATAATCTCCTGTCAATCCGATCACATCGGCATGACGTATGGCTTCGAGCGTATCTATGGAATCCTTAGCATCATCTATCGAAAATCCACTGCCTGAAAATATCCGGCTATAACTCAAAGTATGAAGATCGGCAAATCCGTTCGTAAAATCTAAATCCTCCCCATTTATGACAATATGCCTGTATGGAGCCATAGGGTCATCGCAGCCATCCGCAGGACGGTGTCCGGGATTGACACTCAGGAAATACCTTACGCGCGCTTTTTTCAATCGCAGGAATCCGGCCACACAATCAGAAGACGAATGATGTACGACCACCTCCTCCGCCGGGCCGAATATCCAATGCAGCATATCGATAAAATGAATGCCTATATTTGCCGCCAAGCCTCCGCTCTTGAGCGGATCGCCTTTCCATGACGCAGCATACCAGTTGCCTCTGGGAGTAATATAAGCAAGATCTATGTCGTAGATTGCATCGGGACGGTTGTTCTCAACCAATTTCTTCAGCCCTTCTATTTCCGGGTGAAGACGCAACTGCAAGATAGGCCGCACATGACGTCCGGCAGCTCTCTGGCACTCATCCATCCGTAGCAAATCTTCCGGCGTAAGCGACAACGGCTTCTCACATATCACATCTGCCCCTGCCTCCAATCCCATTATCGTATGGGTACAATGAAAACTATTGGGAGTACACACCGTCAGATAATCCACACGGTCCGTGACCATGCGTCTTTTGAAATCATCCGCATCCGTAGTAAAATAAGCTTTGGGGAAATATTTGTCTATCACCCCTACGCTGTCAAATACGTCGTGCGCCGCCACCAGATCACACCCCAATGACTGCATCGCAATCAGATGCCTGGGGGCGATATATCCCGCCACACCTATGATTGCAAATTTCTTACGACCATCTGCCATAGTCATTGTTTTATTTGATATCTTTTACAAGATTTTAGTTCAAGAGATCAAAAGAATATTGCAAAAATATAAAAAACAAGTATTTTAAACAATTCCTACCCCCCCCCCCGTAAATTCCTGCAAACCAAATACATAACCTCCGTCCAGCACATTTTTGCCGCTCATCCACAAGCCGTTGCAGACAGACTTTCAGCGAATATCCTGCCTGCCGCCCCACCCCGGAACATCTTTCCGCACACGCGCCGAACAAAAAAGACCGAGTGCCGCGAACGCCTTATCAGGATTATTCGCGGCACTCGGTCTTTCACGCACCAAACTTAAAAAGCATTTCATCAGCCAATGTTCAACCGGCCTTCGGTTATCGCTTCGGCTTCCTTTTCCGTCAGGATACGTTCGTATTCACCCTCAGGGTCGTCCGAAAGCCCGGCTATACGCACCGACGAACGCTGGGATATCAACTGTCGTCCGCCGTTGGCTATGTTCAACGACTGTATCATCGCTGCACGGTCGTCCACCATGAACGGTTCGATGCGTTGATGTATTTCTATCTGTTCCATATACGGCTCCACTGCGGAATTGAACAACCCGAGATACTTTTTGATTATACTCATGCGGCGCTCCAGATATTCGGAGAAAATCTCGCTCTTGTTCTGCACTTTAAGATGCGCATCGAGGAAAAGCATTCTCAGGGCCACCCCAGAAAGACTCGCAAGCCCCTTTACCGATTCGAAAGAAATGTCCGGCGTCTGCGTGGTGCTGTATATCATGTTAAGGAGAGTGCTTATCTCCAGCCGCACCGACTCAGGCGCCTGTTGCCACGACAGATACTGCGCGGTAGCATTGGCATCGCCTTCTATTATAGCGCCAGTTTCGCCTTTGCGAGCAAAACCGCGTATCTCGCCCGTTACGAATATCTTCGGCGAGGAATGATAATCGTTCGTATCGGCGAAATTGGAAAGCAGTTTTTCAAGCCGCTCTATTATCCCCTGTACGTCCGCCCACTCGCTTTTACCCTGGCTGGCATACACCACAGGTATTTTGCCAAGCGCATTGCCGGCTCTCGATATCTCCTGCCAACCGGCGCCCGTATATTCGAAACGCACTATCTGTTCGTCGGTATATGTTTCGAAATACCTCTTTTCCTCACCGTCGCGCACTATCGCATATTCGCGTGAAAAAGCTGTCATATCGCCGTAACTGTCGAACATGGGAAAAAGGAGGTCGCCTTGCGAAGGGCTGAACACAGCCACACGCAATTTGTGCTTAGACGGTATTTCGGTTACAAACGAATACTTTTCATTCCTGCCTACGCGCTCCCAAAAACCTTTTTCATCCACCGGATACCACAATTCGGCAGCTTCCGTTTCGCTCATCACACACCGTGCTATACGACGGTTCAGCGAGTCTATCTTATTCTCCGAAAGCGTACGCTTAACAGCTTCGAAAGCCGCAGCCTGTCCGTCGTTTTCCGTAGCGCAGGTCACTTTTACAGGATGTCCGAAAAGAAAAGCCACCGCACGTTCCACTATCACCCTCTGGAGCGGCAGCGCTATTCGGGCCACTTTTTCAAAACGCTCCAAAGTACCGTCCTGCCCTTTTACCGCTTTGTCCGGACGTTCGGCCGTGTCGAATATCCTGTGGCCGGAAGGGTAGTATTCTTTCCTCAGCTTGTTTATGTCAGGCGATTTCGTGGCGCGCCTTTTCAGGGCCTCTACCATATCGTCCGCACTCTGGTGCGATGTGATGTCTTGTATCTTCATCTGTTTTTCAATTTTTTTGGTTATTATTTTATATGCGACACTCTGTCGCTCACAAACTGTTTATCTTCGTTCTGCCGGGAGCACCAGGCCAACACCGGAGATATTCCGCAGCGGATTTAACAAATATAATCAAAAAAGAAATAATTTCCAAATTAAAAACAGCCTCCGCTGCCGCACAAACCGCCCAAAACAGACAAAACAAGATATCCGGCATTTAAAAAACATTTAGAAAACCCGCACCGCGTTTTCCTTCATGTAAAAATGATAACGTATATTTACATCGTGCAAACAATTACGAACCATCAAACTACTGCCCATACGACATGGACATCACCCGCATAACACCCGGCGCAGAACGACCGGAACAATATCTGCACCTTCTTAAGGGCAAAAAAACAGCTTTTATCGGCAATCAGACATCTTCGGTAAACGGACGGCACACGCTCGACTTCCTGATTGAAAACGGAGTGGAAGTAATAAAGATATTCGGTCCTGAACACGGCTTCAGGGATATGGCCGACGATGCTACTCCGGTCGTGGACAAAACGGACGTACAGACAGGTCTTCCCATCATATCGCTGTACGGGGCCGTGGAAAAGCCGACACCCGAACACCTTAAGGACATAGAAGTATTCGTTTACGACATACAGGACGTAGGCGTGCGTTTCTACACGTATATATCAACTCTGAGCTACATAATGGAAGCGGCAGGCGAGAACGACATACCCGTCGTGGTGCTGGACCGCCCCAACCCCAACGCGCATTACGTCGACGGCAACATACTGGACCCTGAGTTCTCATCTTTCGTGGGCCGCCACCAGGTGCCGATAGTATATGGCATGACGGTAGGCGAGTATGCCCGTATGATGAACGGAGAGGGATGGCTCGGCGGAAGGGTAAAGTGCGGCCTTACAGTAGTCCCCGTAGGGAATTACGCCCATAGCATGCCATACAGCCTGCCTATAAAACCCTCGCCCAACATGCCGGATGACAAAGCCGTCAATTTGTATCCCAGCACTTGCTTTTTCGAAGGGACAGCGCTGAACGAAGGACGAGGCACGGACAAACCGTTCAAGATATTCGGTTCGCCCCTTCTTCCGGACACAGGATTTTCTTACGTTCCCATGCCTACCCCCGGAGCCTCCGAACCGCGTTTCAAAGGACAGGTATGTCACGGCATGGACCTCTCGCAGTATCCCGAACGCCTCTCGAAAGTCAACCTCGAATGGATCATCTGGGCATATGACAACTATCCGGATAAAAAGAAATTTTTCATCCCGTTTTTCAACAATCTGGCCGGAGGCACATCCATACGCCGCCAGATAACCGCCGGCTGGACAGCCGAACAGATACGCGCATCATGGCGTGAAGGATTGGAAAAATTCGGGGACACTCGCGCCAAATACCTGATATACCCCGACTGAACAGTTTGCCGGCGTCAGAGTGCCGGAGAAAAGGATTATAAAAAATGGGAGTAATAATACGCCAGTCTTTCTGGAACATGAGTACCACGTACGCCGGATTTGCCCTCGGCGCGGTGAATACACTGTTCCTCTACACCAACTTTATGTCCAAAGAAGACACGGGACTGGTACTCTCGCTGGTGTCGCTCTCGGCCATCCTGATGCCATTTATCGCTGTCGGCATGAACAACGCCCTTATCCGTTTCCTGCCGCTGGAAAAAGACAAAGACTCGTTGCTATCATTTACCCTTGCTGTGCCTGCATTCGTTTTTATAGTGCTCGGCACGGTAGTGTACACGAAAGCCGACTGGCTGAAAAACTTTTTCGAACAGGGGGCCGTCCTGGCCGATTTCGTCCCTCTGGCATTCTGGATAGCAGTGTTTTCGGCCTTCTTCGAGGTTTTCTACGGCTATGCCCAGGCGCATATGCGCAGCACGGAAGGTGTGTTCCTGCGGGAACTGTTCTACCGCATATCCACCACCGTACTGCTTTTCGCCGTATATCTCGGATGGATAAACGTCACGTGGTTCTGCTATCTGCTCACAGCATCATTCGCTCTGCGGCTTGGAATAATGATGTTCGTGGCATACCGTTGCCGCCCTTTCCGGCTCGAAAAATTCGTATTCGGGAAATACCGTAAAGTCATAGCATACGGGCTGTTCTCATCCATGGGCATGGCCATATGGGCCGCGTTACTTGAATTCGACAAAACGATGCTGCCTTTCTACGAGGATTTGTCAATGGTAGCATCCTATGCCATAGCGTCTTTCATAGGAATGACGGTCGCCGTGCCGTACCGCTCGCTATACCAGATAGCCAATCCTATACTGGCAAAAGCCATAGCCGACGGGGACGTCGCGCGCCAGAAGGAACTGTCGTTCAAGTCGTCGATAAACTCCATGATACTGTGCGGCGGACTTTTTTTACTGATCAACTGCAACATAGAACAGATATACAACCTGCTGCCCAAGAATTACGAAGCCCAGGCATTGGTAGTTCTGCTGATAAGTCTGGCAAAACTATTCGACGCCGTATCGGGACTCGCCGGTTCGTTCATCGTCTATTCGAAATACTTCCGGTGGGACCTGTTCTTTTCCGTATGCCTTATGGTATCGGTGACAGGCTCCAACCTCTATTTCATACCGCGCTGGGGCATAAACGGCGCTGCAATGGCTACATTAATATCGCTTATAGTGATAAATGCCCTGAGAATAGGGTTCGTGTATTCAAAAACAGGACATTCTCCGTTCCGGAGCAGTTCTTTTGTAACGGCAGTTATAATAGCAGTATTTTATTTTGCATTTTCAGGCTGGCACATAGGCCTTCCGTTCGGCGCGGCAGGTATAGTGGCATCCATAATCCTGAAATCGGCGCTTATAACGACGCTATTCGGATTCGCAATATTAAAACTAAAGATTTCGCCGGAACTTGACAGTGTTTTCTGTTCGGCAGTATCGAAAATATTCGGACGTAAAGAAGAAAAGCATCGGTAGAGAACACATCAGTGCGGCATTTCGGCAGAAAAAAGCGGCGGGTTACAACCCGCCGCTTTTTTCCAGTCAGTAAACCTATTCCAACCGTTCTTTTTCCTTTAAAATGCCGTCGTATAAATACATCAGTTCCTTCTTCAGCATTATCTTCTTCGACGAAGGCAGCGGAGTCTTATCCAACAGATGCGGATTTTTGTAAATAGTACCGCAGGAAACCATGCCTTTAGAAATGAGCATTTGTTTTTCGGACTTGGAAACGCACGAAAGACACGTTATCGGGTACACACCGTACATTTGTATCCAGTCGCGTATACTCTCTCCCTTGGGATAGTCCCAACTGAGTATATTCAGATGATACGCCTCGGCGAAAGCTATAGCATCGTCCGTGAAACGGGTATTGGTAGCTATCCACTGTTGGTAAATTTTCCCTTCGTACTCAGGATGCTGTTCCCACGCATTTTCTATGTCGCGGTAGCGGGAAAGTATGTACATCGGCACTTTCACATCGCTCTTGGACGAAGGATTTACATGATACTTGCACTCTATCGTGAATATCCGGTCATGGTTCATAGCCACGACATCCACTTCGTGGTTTATACTATAGCCCCTTATAACCATTCCTACCCGCACATGATATCCCTTCTCGGCAAAAAGATCCGCCACGAACCTCTCGAAAGGATATCCCGTGTTCCCAAGCTGGCTTATAGCATCCTTAAGACGATATCTCACGCTCGCGCCGCGGGAATACTTTCTAAGCAACGAAAAAGTCTTGCGGTATATTTCACGGGTCGGTATGCCGTCATAAGCTTCAAGTTCGACCGCACGTACTATCATTTCCGCCACTTCATCCGAAGCGCCGACGTTCTTCAACGACCTCAGTATCTTTTCAGGATCGAACAGAGCGCTCTCCCCGGAATTTTTTACGACTGAAATATCATATGTTTTTTTTTCAGGCACCATAAGCCTCCGTATAGTTTTTTATATTGGTTATCACGTCAAATCCCATGCACGTATCAGTCCACTTCCTCAAAATCGACCGTTTCGCCCATATCGTCCTTTATTATCTTTTTCTCATCCTTAGGCATCCTGTCAACCGTCACCTGGCCTTCCGGCGCACCCGGACGGTAATTAGGGTCAGGTCCTCCGGTACGGCGGTAAAAATTCTGCTGGGCCTTGCGCATGGCACGGACCTGTATTATCACAGGCAACACTATGCGGAAGAAAAACCTCAGCAGGTGGTACAGTACGAACACGCCTAAAAACGTGAGAAGTATGCTCCAAAAATCCATATTTCCTTTTTCGTATATGTTTAGTATTTATACAAAAATACACTTTCAGACGGTAAAAAGGCATATAAAACCTTCTTTTAGGAAAATTTTATTCCGCTTTCTCCCGGCTACGCAACACACACCATTCTACGCCAGTAACAACACCATGTATTTATTCCATGCCTGCACACCGCCGCCGAGGTAGTTACAGGACAGGCCTGAAATCCCTGAAATGCCTTTTTCATCCGGAAAGACAGAATTTATCCCAACAACTTTTTCCTGATGTCGGATAACCCGCTCAAAAGCTTCGATATGCGTGCGCGGTTTTCAGGCTTATACCAGAAAAAGAAAATATTCTGATCTTTTTTCTCCTGTGGACTGCGGGCGGTATAAACCTCCTGACCGGTGTACGGATGTATTCCGCTGTAATAAATATCCGTCGATACGGTCATGGGCGTAGGCGTGAAGTCCTGCACCTGTTCCAGGCGGAAATCCATATCTTTCGTGTCGGCAGCAAGGCGGGCCATATCCTGAAGATGAGAACCGGGATGCGACGAAATAAAATACGGAACCACCGTCTGTCGTTTCCCCGCCTTTGACGTAAGACGGTCGAACGCCGCCTTGAACAATTTGAAATACCCGAACGCCGGCTTGCGCATGATTTTGAGCACATCGTCCGAGCTATGCTCCGGAGCCACTTTCAAACGTCCGGACACATGATACCGTACGACATCGTCCAGATAGCCTTCCATATCGGACGGATCGCCTTTTTTGTTGAACTGAGGCACGAGCAAATCATAACGTATACCAGAACCGATGAACACGTGTTTTACTCCCGGCACCGCTCTGGCCTTGCGGTAAAGTTCCCTTAAAGCCATGTGCGAGGTATCCAGATTCGGACACACCGCAGGACTTATACACGATGGACGCGCACATTTGCCGCATACGGCCTTGTCCCTCCCGGCCATACGGTACATATTTGCCGACGGCCCGCCCAAGTCCGTCAACGTACCTTTGAAATCCGGCATAGAAGCTATTTTTTCGATCTCGGCCAAGACCGATTTTTCCGAACGCGAAGCTATGAACTTGCCCTGATGAGCCGAAATAGTACAGAAACTGCACCCCCCGAAACACCCCCGGTGTATATTTACCGAATGTTTTATCATATCGTATGCCGGTATAGACGGGCGGTCTTTGTACCTGGGATGAGGCAGACGCGTGTACGGCAGATCGAACGAAGCGTCTATCTGAGCCGTGGTCATTGTCGCAAAAGGAGGATTCACGACCACCGCGTTTTCTCCCGCAGGCTGTATCAGCCTTGCCGCATACATCTTGTTGGATTCTTCTTCGATATGGCGTGAGGCGGATGCAAACGCTTTCTTATCGTCCCTGCATACCTCGAACGAAGGCAGATAAATATCGTCCCACTTTTTGTTTTTCGGCAGGCACTCCCCTTCCCTGAGAAGAAAAGCAGTTTGCGGAACTGTCCTGAGCGACGAAAAAGGCACTCCGCGTCCCAACAGGGACAATATCTCCTTCATCGGCAACTCGCCCATGCCGTACACCAGAAGGTCGGCCCCAGTCTCGGCCAATATTCCCGGCTTCAGGCTATCCGACCAATAATCGTAATGGGCCAGGCGGCGCAGCGAAGCCTCTATCCCGCCCAGAACGACAGGGACGTCAGGATACAGACGTTTCAACCAGCCTGTATATACGTACGAAGCGTAATCCGGCCGCGCGCCAGCCTGCCCTCCGGGGGTAAAAGCATCGTCGCTTCGACGCCGGCGCGCGGCAGTGTAATGGTTTACCATAGGATCCATATTTCCTCCCGAAACGCCGAAAAACAGCCGCGGACGGCCGAATTTACGGAATTCGTGACCGTCGCCGCGCCAATCCGGTTGGGGAATTATACCTACACGGTAACCTTCGGCCTCTATCACCCTGCCTATTACCGCCGCACCGAACGAAGGATGGTCCACATAAGCATCGCCGGATACGAGCACCACGTCGAGTTCGTCCCACCCGCGCAGTTTCATCTCTTTGCGCGTGGTAGGTAAGAAATCCGAAAGCCTCGGAGGTACGTACCCTTTGTCCTTGCCGGTCATTTATTTTTTCAATCCGTTTGTTTTTTTTCCGCCCTGCAAAACCGT
>CDZK01046839.1_pt1 | contig 12903 bp, 12 predicted proteins | sample 557401 | NCBI WGS metagenome assembly CDZK01 (sample SAMEA3182108, study PRJEB8094) | gut metagenome | biome: human; feature: gut; material: Stool; isolation source: human stools | place: Canada | collected 2013-04-25 | reverse complement strand
CGGGGCGCCGCCCCAGGCGGCGGCCACGCAGACCACCTCCGCCGCCCGGCCCATGGCCCGCAGGGCCGCCTGGGCATTGCGGCCGAAGGCGATGTCCCCGGCGTGGTCCCCGATGTAGGCGAAGCGCCCCTCCCAGATCCCCAGATGGTCCAGGCAGGCCAGGAAGGCGGCGGGGTCCGGCTTCTGATGGGCGAAGTCCACGTCCGCGTGGCCCACCACGGCGGAAAAGCAGTCCGCCGCCCCGTGGGCGGATAGGGCGGACAGGATGTTCTCCCGGTCATTCTGGGAGCAGATGCCCATGGGGGCCAGGGCCGCCAGACGGGGCAGGACCTCCAAAAGTCCGCCGAAGAGGGGCGGCAGGGTCCGGTCCGCCAGCTGGCAGGGGCCCCATAGGGCGCCGGCCTCGTCCAGCCGGTCCGCCGGGACGCCCAGGGCGTGCCGGTACAGCTCCCGCCAGTTGCGCCAGCGGTAGTTGGCGGCCTGATAGGCGGCCAGGGAGGTCAGGGCCTCCGGCAGGGGGTCCAGCAGGGCCGGGTCCAGACGGCCCAGAACGGCCCTGGTGACGGCGATGTTCTTCACCGGCGTGTTGGCCAGGGTGCCGTCGTAGTCCCAGAGAATGGCTGTGAACACGGGAACCTCCTTCTACCGCCTGTCCGTGCGGCCCATCAGATAGTCAACGCTGACGCCATAAAGATCCGCCAGCTTCATAAACATTTCAGCGGGAACGTTGATTTTCCCCAACTCATATTTGGAGTATGTTGTCTGCTTGATTCCAAGCTGTTCTGCCACATACTCCTGTGTCCAATCACTGTCCTCCCGCAAATCCCGAATCCGAGAAAAGACCATTTTTCATCACCCGGGTTCATCATACAATAGTCACGATAAGACTATTGACAAATAGTCGTGTTGCGACTATTATTTCCCGTGAGGTGATGAACATGGCCATCTACGAGAGACGGGACGACACGTATTGCGGCTCCTGCGGCCACTTTACCCGGCACTACATCTGGTGGGACGGGCGGCGGGCCCGGAACGCCCCCAACGGCCGATTCCTGCCCCTGAGCCTGGGCCACTGCGCCCATCCCCGGATGAAGGACCGGCGGGAGGATCAGTCCTGTCCCCTGTGGGTCCCGCGCGCTCCCGGCCAGGACCCGCCGGACACAAACGCGCCGGACCGCTGACGCGGCCCGGCGCTGCTTTATCTCCGATTCTCCAGCTTCCGCAGCTGGGCCTGGAACTCCTCCGGCGGGTCCCGCCACAGCTCCACCAGCTCCCCGGTCCGGGGGTGGAGGAACCGCAGCCCCGCCGCGTGGAGGCACTGGCCCTGAAGGCCCGGCACGGGCTTTTTGTTCCCGTACACCGTGTCCCCCAGAATGGGGTGGCCGATGTGGGCCATGTGGACCCGGATCTGATGGGTGCGGCCGGTCTCCAGCCGGCACTCCACGTAGGTAAAGCCGGGGAACCGCTCCAGCACCCGCCAGTGGGTCACCGCGCTGCGGCCGCCCGCCACCACCGCCATCTTCTTCCGGTCCGCCGGGTGGCGGCCGATGGGGGCGTCCACCGTACCGCTGTCCTCCCGGAGATTTCCCACCACGATGCACCGGTAGATCCGGGCCAGGGTGTGGTCCTGGAGCTGGGCGGAGAGCTTCTGGTGGGCGAAGTCGTTTTTGGCGGCGATGAGGAGGCCGGAGGTGTCCCGGTCGATCCGGTGGACGATGCCGGGCCGCAGCTCCCCGCCGATGCCGGACAGGCTGTCCCCGCAGTGGTGGAGCAGGGCGTTCACCAGGGTGCCGTCCGGGTGGCCGGGGGCCGGGTGGACCACCAGCCCCTTGGGCTTGTTCACCACGATGACGTCAGCGTCCTCGTACACCACGTCCAGGGGGATGTCCTGGGGCGCCACGTCCACCGGCTCCGGGTCCGGCAGGGTGACGGCCACGGCCTCTCCCCCATTCAGGCGGTAGTTCTTCGCCAGGGGCCTTCCGGCCAGGGTGACCCGGCCCTCCTCGCACAGCCGGGCGGCGGCGGAGCGGGTCACGTCCGGCAGCTGCCCGGCCAGCCAGGCGTCCAGCCGGCCGCCGGCGTCCTCAGGATTCACTTGGAGCGTCCGTGTCTCCATGGGTCTTGTCTCCCCTGTCGCATTTCTCGTAGAACCACAAGTAGTAGATGGCCCCCAGCACCGCGCCGCACACCACGCAGATGTCCGCCACGTTGAAGGTGGGATAGGAGGGCCAGAACTCCAGGTGGAACATATCCACCACGTACCCCAGCCGCACCCGGTCGATGATGTTCCCCACGCCGCCGGCGAGGATCAGGAATCCCGCCGCGACGCCCAGGGGGTGCCGGACGATCCGGCGGAGCAGGACCGCCGCCACCGCCAAAACGATCACCGCCGTGACCGCCACCAGCAGCCAGCGCATCCCGGAGAAGCTGGACCAGGCGGCCCCGTAGTTGTGGACGGTCCGCAGCTCCACCAGGCCGGGCAGGAACTCCTGGCTCTCCCCCAGGGGGATGTTGACGGTGACATAGTGCTTCACCCACTGGTCCAGGCCCAGCAGGGCCAGGGACAGGGCGGCGCAAAGGGCATACAGCATAACAGGCTCCTCAAATTCGTTGAGATGGCTCCCGCGCCGGGAGCTGGGCCCGCCGGAGACGGCGTGCCCGCTCCCAACAGTGTACACGGTTTGACGGAAAAAAGCAACCGCCCCTTCACCTCCGCCGCCGGCGCCGCAGGAGCCAGATGGCGCCGGAGAGGGCCGTCAGCGCCCCGCCGGCCGCCAGGGACAGCCAGAACCGGGGGCTCCCCGGCTGCCACAGGGCGCCGCCCAGCGCGGTGGCACAGGCGATCCGGGGCAGTCCCCCCAGCAGCCCGGCGGAGAGGTAGACGCCGCAGGGCGTGCCGGAGGCCCCCAGGTACAGGCTCACCACGTCCCCCGGCGTCGCCCCCGCCAGCCGCAGCAGAAAGACCGTCAGCCACCGGTTTTCCGCCTGGGCCCGGCACAGGTCCGCCACCCAGGGAAAGCGCGCCGCCAGGGCCTCCAGCCCTCCCCGCTCCCGCCGCCCCAGAAGGAAGGGGATGGTCTGGGCCGCGGCGGTGCCGCAGAGGTTCACCGCCAGGGCCAGGGGGAACGGGAACAGCAGTCCCCCCGCCGCCGTCAGGGCGGACATGGGAAAGCAGACGGAGAGGCTTTTGAGGGCGTAGAGGCCCACCAAGAACCCCGCCGCCAGAAGGGTCTGCCTGGGGGAGAGGGCGGCGATGGCCTCCGCCGTCAGGGCATGGCGGTAAGGCCACAGCGCGACCGCCCCCGCCGCCAGAATCAGCAGCGGCACCCCGTACCGCCAGATGGGTTTTGTCAAAGCCGTCCCCTCCGCCTGTGTCAGATGGAGGTAGTATGCGCGGCGGGCGGAAAAAGAGCGGGAGGCAGCCGGAATACCGGCTGCCTCTTTCTGCAATTTCTGACAGATTTCCCCGGGAGCGGGCCTAGGCCGTCCCCTCCGAGGCGGCGGAGGCGTCTCCGCCGGCCCGGTCCTCCGGCGCCTGCCCGCCGCTCTGGGCCGGGGTCTGGATGGTCCAGCCCTCGTCCGGCGCGGCGGGAGTGGCGGGTTCCGCGGGCTCCGTGGGGACCGCGGGGTCCTGGGGCTCCGTGGGCTCCACCGGCGCGGCGGGATCGGTGGGGGTCGTGGTGGTGCCGCCGGGGATCTGGGCATCGCCGCCGGTCTCCACCGCCGGGCCCCGGAGGATCACCTTGTTCCGGGACTTGTAGTCGCTGGTGGCCTCGTAGGTGGAGGAGATCAGCTTGCCGTTGGCGTCATAGACGTTGCGGTAGGTCCGGTACTTGTACCCGGTGTAGGGGGTGGTCTTGACCTTCTCCGTGCCCGGCGCCAGGGTGGGATCGTCCTCGTACACCGTCTCATAGGGGGTGGTGGACAGCCACTCGTTGGTCATCTTCACGCTGGTGCCGTCCACGTTGGTGCCCAGGATCCGCACCGTCAGGTAGTTGTTCTCATAGGTGGTGACGATCTTGATGGGGTACAGGGAGTTGTTGGTGAACTTGTAGTCCGGCCCGCCCCAGGACACCGTGGCGTCCATGCCGGCGGTGATGTAGGCGGGGACGTACCGGTGGGCATACCGCTCCGTGATCTCCAGATTGGACCGCAGACAGGCCAGGTACAGCGTGGAGGAGGTCTGGCAGATGCCGCCGCCGATCTCGTCCACCGTCTCCCCCTGGACGTAGGCGGGGGCCGCCTGATAGCCCCGGGCGGCGGTCCGCTGGCCCACCACGCCGTTGTAGGAGAACACGTCGCCGCTGTTCATCACATAGCCGTTGATGGCGGCGGCGGACAGCTTCACGTTGGACCGCCGGGCGGAGGTGCCGCCCACGTGGGTGCGGGCCTCCCCCAGCACGTCCCGGAACAGCACCTGCTCCAGCTCCTCCGCCGTGACGGCGGGCAGCTCCACCTGGGCGGGAACGGTGACGGTCTCGCCGGGCTCCGCCGCGTCCAGCAGCTTTTGGGCCTCCTCTACGTCGAAGTCCGCCCCCACCTCCTCCGGCACGATGGCGCCGGTCTCCTTGTCATAGGAGGCGTTCTTCACCACGCCGGAGCAGTCGTCGTAGATCTCCTGGGCGGTGAGGGTCTTGGCGGGAATAACGGTAAATTCAACGTCAATGCCCGAGGAATCCTCCACGCTGGCCGGTCTACAGCCCGCGAAGCTCAGCCGGTTCCGCAGTTCCGCCTTGTCCAACGAGCGGCCATCCCTGGCCTTGATGATGGAGATAGAGTTTTCCTCCACTGTATAGGCGCTGTCCACAGCGTCTTCAGAGAGCCGCTCTGCAATGGCATCCACAGCATTCTCAAATTGGTCGCCGCTCAGCTCGTATCCCAGCCAGGTGCCGGTATACCTGCCGGTCAACGCGCGCAGATACATCTGGCCCTTCATGAAAAATCCATAGTTTTGCAGGTCATCCATGCTGTCCTGCGCCCAGTTTTCAAAAGGCACCGCGCAGTTTCCCGCCGTCACTGCCTCCGGACTGAACCCCAGGTCCTCCAGTGTTACCGTCATCAAAGGCGTCCGGGGATTCTCCTCCATGTACACAGGATAGGCTGCGTCATAGATGGGGATTTCCCGTTTCGGCGTCTCCTGTTCCAACTTTTCCTGGGCCTCCTGAACAGTCAGGCCCGACACATCCACCCCATTGATATGGAAGTTGGGATAGAACACATCCAGCGAGTTCGCATAGGCGCACACGCCCACATAGGCCGCGCCCGCCAAAATCACCAGGATCCCCACAATAACTCCCACAATGATCAGCGGCTTTCTGCCGCCTTTTTTCAGCCGCTTCGGCGCGGTGGCTTCGTTCGTATTCGGTTCCATGAAGCCCCTCCTGTTGTTCCGTCGGATTGCCCAGACAAGCCGTGCTGTCCTAGCTTATGCATTCAGGTTTTTATTTTAGCACGTTTCTTCTGGAAAAGCATTACAATCCTGTAACAAACAGGGCCTTCAGGCCTCTTTCCGCCGCTGTTTCGGGATATGGAGGGTCAGGACGATCTCGTCCTCCGTCTCCTGCCGCTCCGTTTTGGCGTCCACCCCCGCGTCCCGGATCAGCCGCAGCCCCCGGTCCACGCTGTTCAAAAACAGCCGCACGTCCTTGATGATGTACGTCCGCCGCCCCGCCGGGGGCGCGGACTGGAGGGCCGCCAGCCGCCGCTCCACATACTGCTCCGTCTGGGCCACGTTCCAGCGGTGCTCCGCCGCCTTCCGCAGGGCCGTCAGCCGCTCCCCCTCGTCCTCCAGCCGCAGCAGGCACCGGGCGTGGCGCTCCGTCAGGCCGTGCTCCACCAGCAGTGTCCGGCAGGCCGGGGACAGCCGCAGCAGCCGCAGCTTGTTGGCCAGGGCGGAGGGGGACATCCCCAGCTGGGCCGCCACCGCCTCCTGGGTCATGCCCGTCTGCTGGAGGAAGGCGGCGATGGCCTCCGCCTCCTCCAGGTAGTGCAGGTCCTTCCGCTGCAGGTTCTCCACCAGGGCCAGCAGGGCGGAGGCCCGGCTGTCCACCTCCGTCTCCAAACAGGGGACGGAGGTCAGCCCCGCCAGCCGGGCGGCCCGCAGCCGCCGCTCCCCCGCCACCAGCTCCCAGCCCGCCGCCGTCCGGCGCACCGTCAGGGGCTGGAGGATGCCGTGGCGGCGGATGGACTCCGCCAGTTCCCGGAGCCCCGCCTCCTCAAAGGTCCGCCGGGGCTGCATGGGATTGGGACGGATCTCCTCCGCCGGGAGCCACAGGACCCTGCGTTCCGGCCTGTCCATGGGACCACCTCCTTGTCGTTTCCTCCATTGTACAGGGCCCGTCCCAAAAAGGCAGGGGGAATCTGTCGAGACGATCCCGCCCCGCAAAAAGCGGCCGCCCGAAAGGGCGGCCGCTTGTGATTCCGATCTTCACCGGGCATGGGCTTCCGCCTGGCGCGCCTCCCAGGCGGCCTGGTCGGCCCGGCCGGGCTTGGTGGCCCGCAGGGCCTTGACGATGAACGCCGTGGTGGCCTGGAGGAACACCGGGGAAAAAGCCACCGGAAACAGCACGTCGCCGGGGAAATAGGCCTGGGCCAGCACCGCTCCGGCGCTGATGTTCCGCATCCCGGAGGTGATGGCCACCGTCTCCACTGTGGGGAAATCCCACCCCAGCAGCCGGGCGGCCCAGTAGCCCAGGAAGAAGCCCAGCAGGCACAGGCAGAACACCACGATCATCACCCGCACCAGGGTGGGTGTCAGGTTCCGCAGAAACGGCGCGCAGCCGGTGGCGTTGGAGGTGATGATCAGCAGCATGGCCCCCTTGGCGGGCAGGGAGAGCCTGGGCTTCAGCTTGACCGCCACGGCCCCCTTCGTCCCCTGATACAGCGCCATGGCCGCCAGGGCCGGGATGGCCACCATCACCAGCAGGTCCCGGATCATGCCCCAGGCGTCCAGCTCCACCACGGAGCCCACCAGCAGCTTCATGGTGGCGGGGATCACCACCGGGGAGAGCAGGGTGTCCAGCATCACCACGGAGAGGCACAGCGTACCGTTCCCCCGGCTGATGCCCACCCACATGAGGGCCGCCACCGCGGTGGGCACGGAGTACTCCAGCACCAGTCCGGTGGTGAACAGAGGCGCGTCCGGAAAGCACAGCGTCCCCAGCCCCAGCGCCGCCAGGGGCATCACCACATGGAGCAGGCCGAAGATCACCGCCACCGGCAGCGGGTGCCGGGCCACGTCCGCCAGCTCCCGGAAGCCTCCCCCCAGGCTGTTGGAGAAGGTCATAAAGGCGAACAGGCCGGTGGTGATGGCGTTCAGGTGGGAGAGCACCCCCGGAAAGCAGATGCCCATGGCCACGCAGAACAGCACCACCGGCGCCATGTGGCCGGACAGAAATCCGTCCAGGCGGCTGATCGTTTTCAACGCAAACGCCCCTTTCCCATGCTCAGCGGCAGAGGTAGGAGAACCAGCCCTCGGCGCTGTGGGTCTCCAAAATCTCCCAGCCGTTGGCCCGCAGGCAGTCGGCCACCTCCTCCGCCCGGTCGTCGATAATGCCGGAGCAGAGGAACCGTCCGCCCTCCGCCAGCATGGGCCGCACCAGCGGAGAGAGACCCTTGATGACGTCCGCCACAATGTTGGCCACCACCATCTGCCAGCCGCCGCCCAGCTCCGCCCGCAGGGCCTCGTCCCCCAGCACCTCACCGATACGGACGGTGTAGGTGTCCCGGCCGATGCCGTTGAGGGCGGCGTTTTCATAGGCCACGTCCAGGCACTTGTCGTCGATGTCCACCGCCGTGGCGGCGGAGGCCCCCAGCTTCAGCGCCGCGATGGAGAGGATTCCGCTGCCGCAGCCCAGGTCCAGCACCCGCTCGCCGCCCCGGATGGTCCGCTCCAGCGCCGTCAGGCACAGCCGGGTGGTGGCGTGGCTGCCGGTACCGAAGGTGAGCCCGGGGTCCAGCACCAGGGGCACCCGGCCCGCCTGGAGCCCCGCCCGGACCTTGGGGTCCTCCCGGAGCCACTCCGGCACCACCAGCAGCCGGTCCCCGATCTCCATGGGCTTGTAATACTGCTTCCAGTTGTTCTCCCAGTCGGCGTCCTCCAGGTCGTCCAGGGACATCAGCAGGGCGCCGCAGTCGTCCCGCTGCTTTTTCAGCTCCTCCAGGGCGATGCGGACCTCCCCCAGCTTGGCGAAGCCCTCGTCCCCCGCCTCCAGGTAGAAGGTGATCCGGGACCGGCCCCGCATCTCCTGCTGCAGATCCTCGTCCACATAGTCCCAGTACTGGTGGTTGTTCTCCAGGAAGTCCTGGAACTCCGTCTCGTCGTCGATCACCACGCCGTCGATCCCGTGGGCGGAGAGCATGGTCTCCACCGCCTCCAGGCCCGTGTGGTTCGTATCGATATGTACCTCCAGCCATTTCACGGCCGTCACCTCATCTCTCCGCCGGGGCGGAAAATTTAATCTCCAGGGAAAAGCGCCCCTGTGGGGCGCTTTTCCTGTCCGGTCTCACCGGGGGCCGCCCAGGAAAAACAGGGCCAGCGTGCCGGGGCCGGAGTGGTTCCCGATCACCGGGCCCACGTAGTTGATATAGATGTCCTTGACGCCGAAGCGGCGGCGCACCTCGTCCGCCACGAACTTTGCGTCTGCCTCGCAGTCGCCGTGGCTGATAAAGACGGTCTGCCCCTCCGGGTGGTCGGCGGTCTTTTCCATGTGGTCCACCAGCGCCAGCAGAGATGCCTTCCGGCCCCTCGCCTTGCCCACCGACACCAGATGGCCGGTGTCGTCCACGTGGAGCACCGGCTTGATGGACAGCATGGTGCCCACCAGGGCCGTGGCGGCGCTGATCCGGCCGCCCCGCTTCAGGTGGTTCAGATCGTCCACGGTGAACCAGTGGCAGACCTTCCCCTTGGTGGCCTCCGCAAAGGCGTGGACCTCCTCCAGGGTCTTTCCCTTCCGCTTCTCCATGGCGCAGAGATAGACCAGCAGCCCCTGGCCCAGGGAGGCGCACAGAGAGTCCACCACCAGCACCTTCCCGCCGGGGTGGCTCTCCTTCAAATCCTCCTCGGCGATCACCGCGGACTGGTAGGTGGTGGAGAGGGCGGAGGAGAAGGCCAGATACAACACGTCCCGGCCGCTGTCCAGGATCTTCCCCATGGTCTCCTCAAACACGCCCACGCTGATGGCGGAGGTGGTGGCCAGGGCCCCGGCCCGGAGCTTGGCGTAGAAGTCCCGGAAGCCGATCTCCCGGCCGTCCAGGTAGTTGTGGTACACCTGGTCCCCCATGGTCAGGCTCAGAGGCAGGACCTCCAGCTCCAGTTCCCTCGCCATCTCCGCCGTCATGTCGCAGCAGCTGTCTGTCAGGATCACAAAATCTCGCATGGTCAGTCCCTCTCCTTCTCCTTTTTCGGTCGGTCTTTCCCGCGGCTGTGGGCAGGCTCCTCCGCCTCCCGGGCGGCCTCCCGCTGGCGCAGCAGCGTCACATACCGGCTGCTGGCCACACCGGCCGCATAGCTCATCAGGGCAAAGTGGATGGCCGCGTCCGCCAGCTCCTCCTCGCCGGTGCGCTCCGCCATCTCGTCCGCTGCGGCGGTGAGGGCCTTGTCCAGACTGGCGCAGAAGGCGGCGTACCCGTCGGAGATGGGCCGGTCCCCCTGCAGCTCCTCCCGGATCAGCAGGTCCATGTCCTTGGTGGACATCACCCGCTTCAGCACGCAGATGGCGGTGAGGTAGGCCAGGTGGTCCCGGTTGTACTTCTTTCCCTCCGCCCGGGGCACCAGGCCGCTCTTCGTGTAGTTGTTCACCATGGCGGCGGTGAGGCCGTCGTCGCCGTCAAAGCGGATCACCTGCCGGTCCATATAGCTGAGCACCTGATCCATATACAGGGGGAAGTCCGGCAACTGATCCCAGGGCACCGGCCGCCGCTGGCGCATCTGCTCCTGAAACTCCGTCAGATCATACATCGGGACACACTCCTTTCGCCGCGGGCCGCGGCGTTCATACAGGGCTAGTATACCACGATCATATGATTTTGTAAATCACATTCCGCGGGATTCGGTACTGCTTTTCCCGTTTGTGATTACTTCCCCACGCAGAACCGGGAGAAAATCCGGGAGACGATCTCCTCCCTGGCCGTGCGGCCCGTCAGCTCTCCCAGGGCGTCCAGGGCCTCCTCCCCGTCGGTGAGGACAGCGTCCGGCGTCATCCCGGCCTCCAGAGCCTCCAGCGCCCGGCGGACGGCGTCCAGGGCCCGGCGGGCGGCATCCTCCTGACGCTGGTCGGTCAGCAGGCTGCCCGCATCCCCCGGATCCCCGGCGGGAAACAGGGCCGACACGGCGTTCCCCAGGTCCTCCAGCCCCTCGCCGGTGAGAGAGGACAGGGAGACCACGGCGGCAGGCGGGGTCAGGGGCTCTTCCCCCGCGGAGCGGACCGTGCCCGCCGCCCGGAGGCCGCAGGCCAGGTCCCGCTTGGTGAACACCAGGATCCAGGGTGCGCCGCTTTGGGCCACGTCTGCCAGGAGCGCGTCTTCCTCCTCTCGTTCCGGTGCGGCGCCGTCCACCACCGCCAGCACCAACTGTGCGGCGCGCATGGCCTGCCGGCTCCGCTCCACGCCTATTTTCTCCACCACATCCTCCGTGTCCCGGATGCCGGCGGTGTCGATGAGCCGCAGCAGCACACCGCCGCAGAGGACGGATTCCTCCACCGTGTCCCGGGTGGTGCCGGGGACATCGGTGACGATGGCCCGCTCATATCCCGCCAGGGCGTTGAGCAGAGAGGATTTTCCCGCGTTGGGCCGGCCCACGATGGCCGTCCGCACGCCGGATTTCAAGACCCGGCCCCGGCGGCAGGTGGCCAGCAGCCGCTCCAGCCGGGCGGCGGCGTCCCGAAGGGCGGCGGCGATCTCCTGCGGCCGGATGTCCTGGATGTCCTCGTCCGGGTAGTCCACCACCGCGTAGAACCGGGAGGTGATCTCCAGCAGGGCATCCTGGATGGGCTCCAGGGTCCGGCGGAGGCCGCCCTCCAGCTGGGCGGCGGCGTTCCGGGCCCCGGCGGCGGTCTCCGCGTCGATGAGATCCACCACCGCCTCCGCCTGGGTCAGGTCCATCCGGCCGTTGAGAAAGGCCCGCTTCGTGAACTCCCCGGCCTGGGCCTGCCGGGCCCCGGCGGCAAACAGGGCGGACAGCAGCTCCCGCAGCACCACCGGCGAGCCGTGGCAGTGGAACTCGGCGCAGTCCTCCCCGGTGTAGCTGCCCGGCCCCGGGAACCGCACCGCCAGGCCCTGGTCGATGACCCGCTTTTCCCGGTCCAGCATCTCGCCGAAAATCATCTTCCGGGCCGTCTGCCCGGCGAATGGGCGGCCGTTGGCCGCCCGGAACACCTGCTCGCACAGGGCGAAGCACCCCTCGCCGGACACCCGGACGATGCCGATGGCGGTGGGGTTTGCGCCGGTGGCAATGGCGGCGATCACATCCATATGGTCAGCTCCTTTTCCATGACGATATCTTCCAGGGTCTGGCCCTGGCGTTTCCCTGCCAGGGCCAAGCCATCCGATCTCTTCAAAAAAGCCGGCGCCTCCGCTATCACCGGTGCCGCCTCCTTGTACTTTGAGGATCGTCGTGATAGAATATAAAATAAAGTAATCCGGGCCAGCCGTCTTTGGAAGCCATTATACCGCCCGTCAGCCCTGTTTTCAAGGCTGACGGCCCCGCCGGAATGTTCACCGGGATTCGGAAAAGGAGGATCCAGTATGAGAAAGCGTGTTTTCTCCCTCTGCCTGTCGCTGGCCCTGTGCCTGGGACTGTCTCTGCCCGCGGCCGCCGCTGCTTCCTTCACTGACGTGAGGGAGGCCTCCCCCTATTATGATGCCGTCCGGTGGGCGATGGAGAACGGCGTCACTAACGGCACCACGAAGACCACCTTTTCCCCGGACGCCCCCTGTACCCGGGCCCAGCTGGCCATGTTCCTGTGGCGGGCGGCCGGGGAACCGGAGCCCGCACTGACGGAACAGCAGTTCATGGATGTGACCGATCCCAGCGCCTACTACTACAAGGCCGTCCAGTGGACCGCCGAGAAGGATATGTGGGGGTTCGGGACCTTTGACCCCCATGTCGCGTGTACCCGGCTGGACGCGGTATTTTTCCTGTGGCGCGCCAACGGCAGTCCGAAGATGGATGGGGAATTTCCCTTTGCCGATGTCCCCTTCGGGGACGGGGACGAACACGGACAGCCCATCTACCGGTACGCTGACCAGGCGGTGCTGTGGGCGGTGGAGAACGGCATCACCAGCGGCACCACGGAGACCACCTTCTCCCCCGATCTCCCCTGTACCCGGGGCCAGGTCATCACCTTCCTGTACCGGGCCGCGCAGGCGGTGACTACCGCAAAGTAAGAGCCGGTGAACCGCAAGCAAAAAAGGCGACGGCTGCCTCTTGGCAGCCGCCGCCTTTCATCAAAAGCGCCCGGGTGCAATGCCGCCCGGACGCTTTCTGTTGACAGGGGGAAGTGTTCTTTATTTGACCCGCTCGCCGGCGGCCTCTTTCGCCCGGATCTCCTTCATGGCGTCCTTGTGGGAGAGGTTCACGCGGCCCTTTTCGTCGATGTCGGTGACCTTCACCCACATCATGTCGCCCACCTTGCAGGCGTCCTCCACCTTCTCGATCCGGTGGTCCGCCAGCTTGGAGATGTGGACCAAGCCGTCCTTGCCGGGGGCCAGCTCCACGAAGGCGCCGAAGGTCATGAGCCGCACCACGCGGCCGTAATACAGCTTGCCGATCTCGGGCACGAACACGATGTCGTCGATGCACTTCTTGGCGGCGTCGCAGCTGGCGGCGTCCACGCCGGCGATGAAGATGGAGCCGTCGTCATTGATATCGATCTTGGCGCCGGTGTCGGCCACGATCTTCTGGAT
>CDZK01004043.1_pt1 | contig 12963 bp, 11 predicted proteins | sample 557401 | NCBI WGS metagenome assembly CDZK01 (sample SAMEA3182108, study PRJEB8094) | gut metagenome | biome: human; feature: gut; material: Stool; isolation source: human stools | place: Canada | collected 2013-04-25 | reverse complement strand
AGATAACATATCATATGTAGAAATAATATTTTATAACGACCAAACTTACCATGAACTGGTTCGCTGGGCTAAAACAAATGGAGAAAATCAAATAGAAACAACCACAGGGGATTTAAATAAATTAAGTTTCAATTTTGGCGAATACTACATTGTTCTTACAAATATAAACACAAGCTTTACTATTACCCACAAATACTCTTCTACTTGGTCAAACGGTTTAGAATACTCTTATAACACATACGCTTATTCTATATATACAGGAAAAGAACCATATTCAAAATGGCATCAGAAAAAAGAAAAAAAAGAATCCAAGCATACTACAAAAAACAAAAAGAAGTCTGAAGTTTCTGAATTTATGTAACAAAAAAACAAAACCCCGCGTAATATTTACGCGGGGTTTTTTATATAAGAAATATTTCAGGGGAAATATTATTTTCCTTCTTCCATCTTCTTTTTGAGTTCCACCAGGGCATCCAGGTCGCCGAGAGTCGACTTGAGCTCAGGAGCCGTTTCAGTCGATACGGCTGCGGCTTTTTTGGATTCCTTAGGCTCGCGTGCAGGACGTTCCTCCTCTTCCTTGTAGGTAGCTGCGTGGGAAACGACTATGCGCTTGAATTCCTTGTTGAACTCGATAACCTTGAAGTCGGCAACTTCGCCCTTGACGAGCGTAGAACCGTCCTCTTTCACCAGATGGCGGGGCGGGCAGAAAGCCTCGAGGCCTTCGTAACCTTCAAAACCTACCGTAGCACCTTTCTCGAACACCTCGCGTACGGTTCCCTTGTGGGCAGTGCCAACGGCGAAAGTCTTCTCATAAACATCCCACGGGTTTTCGGTAGTCTGCTTGTGGCCCAGGGACAGGCGGCGCGCCTCGGTATCGAGTTCCAGCACCACTACGTCCAGCTTGTCGCCGATTTTGCAGAATTCCGAAGGATGTTTGATTTTCTTGGTCCACGAAAGGTCGGATATGTACACCAGTCCATCGATGCCTTCTTCCAGTTCAACGAATACACCGAAGTTGGTGAAATTGCGAACCGTACCGGTCTGCTTGGAGCCGACAGGATATTTTTCCGTGATATTGGCCCAAGGATCGGGGGTAAGCTGCTTCATACCGAGGGACATCTTGCGCTCGTCGCGGTCCAAAGTCAGTATTACGGCCTCAACCTCATCGCCGATCTTGACGAAATCCTGTGCGGAACGAAGGTGGGTCGACCACGACATTTCCGATACGTGAATGAGTCCTTCAACACCCGGCATAACTTCTACGAATGCGCCGTAGTCAGCCAGAACGACAACCTTGCCCTTAACCTTGTCGCCAACCTTGTAGGTTTCGGACAGGGCATCCCAAGGATGAGCCTGAAGCTGCTTCAGACCGAGCTGTATGCGTGTTTTGTCTTCGTCGAAGTCCAAGATAACCACGTTTATCTTCTGGTCGAGCTGAACCACTTCCGAAGGGTGGTTTATGCGGCTCCACGAAAGGTCTGTGATATGGATAAGTCCGTCCACACCTCCCAGGTCGATGAATACGCCATAGGAAGTGATGTTCTTGACAGTACCTTCGAGTACCTGGCCTTTTTCCAGTTTGGATACGATTTCCTTTTTCTGTTCTTCGATGTCGGCTTCGATGAGAGCCTTGTGGGATATAACGACGTTCTTGAAGTCGTGGTTGATTTTGACGATCTTGAATTCCATCGTCTTTTCCACGAACTGGTCGTAGTCGCGTATCGGTTTTACATCTATCTGAGAGCCCGGAAGGAACGCTTCTATACCGAATACGTCCACTATCATACCGCCCTTGGTGCGGCATTTTACGAAACCGTTTACTATTTCGCCGCTTTCATAAGCTGCATTCACACGGTCCCATGCCTTGATTGCGCGAGCTTTCTTGTGCGAGAGTACCAGCTGGCCGTTCTTGTTTTCCTGACGGTCCACCAATACCTCAACCTTATCGCCTACGGCAAGGGCAGGGTTATAACGGAATTCCGATACCGGAATAACTCCTTCGGATTTTGCATTGATGTCCACGATTACCTCGCGGTCGGTTTTTGCAATTACCGTTCCTTCCACAACTTCGTGTTCGTTCACTCCGCCGAGGGAATCGACGTACATTTGCTGCATTTTCTCGTGTTCGGCCTTCGAAACGGCTGCGCCGGATTCGTATGCTTCCCAGTCGAAATCTTCCAGCGGCGCTACCGCTGTCTGGTTTTCCTGTGACATAATTTAGGAAAAAATTGTTTTTTGTATTCCGCCGCCAGCCGTGAGAAAAATACGCAGGCGCCGCCGTGACGGAAGTTTTATACATTCGTTATTTAACCGATACCCCTTTTCCCCACGTAAAAGCCTGCGGGAAAAGAGCGTGCAAATTTAAACATTTTTTACAAGATACAGGCTTTTTACCGCTTAACTTTTTGAAATAAAGTATTTTTTACTGTCAGGCCGGCCTCGCCGGCACTAGCATCCACTGCCTGACGCGTTTTTTAATGCTCACACAGCAAATGCCGGGGCGGAAAAATTGCATAAACGGTTTTTCCCGACTACCTTTGCAAACGCAACAATCGACGGATAAAACACATGGAACTGAACCAACTGACGGCGCTTTGCCCATTGGACGGGCGCTACCGCTCCACAGGCGAGGCACTGGCGCCTTATTTTTCAGAAATGGGCCTGATACGCTACCGCGTACAGGTGGAAGTGGAATATTTCATAGCTCTGTGCGGCATGAAACTGAAAGTACCGCAACTGCGCGGGGTAAATCAGAGGCACTATACGCGTCTGAGGAAAATATACCGTGAATTTTCCACCGACGACGCGCTTCGTATAAAAACCATTGAAAAGACGACGAATCACGATGTCAAGGCGGTGGAATACTTTCTGAAAGAAAAATTCGACGAAATGGGGCTTCACCAATACAAGGAGTTCATACATTTCGGACTGACGTCACAGGACATCAACAACACGGCCACCCCGCTTTCGATAAAGGAAGCCGTAACAAACGTATATCTGCCGGAACTGGACGCCCTTACCGGTAAACTGGAATCCTTGGCGGCCGAATGGGACGATATACCGCTTCTGGCACGTACGCATGGCCAACCTGCATCCCCTACCCGCCTGGGCAAGGAAATAAGGGTGTTTATATCGCGCCTTAAAGTACAAAGGGAAATGCTCTCCGCACTTCCTTACGGAGCGAAATTCGGCGGTGCGACAGGCAATTTCAATGCGCACAAGGCAGCGTTTCCCAGCGTGGACTGGAACCGTTTCGCAGAGAAATTCGTGGAAAAAACACTCGGGCTGAAACGCTCGTATCCGACCACACAGATAGAACACTACGACCTGGCTGCAGCGCTGTTCGACAACATCAAGCGTATAAACAACATCATTATGGACCTGGACCGCGACATGTGGACATACATATCGATGGAATACTTCAAACAGCAGATAAAAGCCGGAGAAGTAGGTTCAAGCGCCATGCCGCACAAGGTAAACCCGATAGATTTCGAAAATTCCGAGGGCAACCTGGGCGTTGCCAACGCACTGTTCGAACATCTGGCGGCAAAACTGCCGGTATCGCGCCTGCAAAGAGACCTGACGGACTCGACTGTCCTGCGAAACGTGGGCGTGCCGTTCGGACATTCGCTGCTGGCCATACGTTCCACAATGAAAGGGCTGGGCAAACTGATAGTCAACCGCGACAAGATAGCCGCCGACCTGGAAGACAACTGGGCTGTCGTGGCCGAGGCCATACAGACAGTGCTGCGGAGAGAGAGCTACCCCAATCCATACGAAGCCCTCAAAGCGCTGACACGCACCAACAAAAAAATAACGCATCAGACCATCAGCCAGTTTATCGACACCCTCGATGTATCCGATGACATAAAAGACGAACTTAAGGCTTTCACCCCGTCGAACTATACCGGATACTGAATGCCGTAAACAATAAAACGCATTAAAAACAACCCCTCCGGGAATACACACTCCACATGTATTCCCGGAGGGATTTTTATATGGCGCCGGCGTTCTTACAATTACATATTTTCACTGGAAACGTTAATCAAAATCTTTCCAGGCCACTTTCTGCACTGGCTCGTGCGGAGCCGATATTATATTACCGTACAACGACGGGCGGCGGGCATTTATGTAGCGCGAACCCCCGGCATTGCCTATCTTTTCCTCGGAAACTGTAGCGAAACATATATCGTCGCCCAGAGCGCGGCATTCGGCCACTATGTCCCCGAAAGGATCGAGTATCATCGAACATCCGTTTTTGACCTCGGTATAGTCCATACCTATCGGATTTGAAAACACGACGTAAACGGCATTGTCATAAGCTCGGGCAGGGAGCCATTTCATAAGCCACGCCCGGCCTTTAAGCCCGTCGAATTCCACGCGCAGCGAAGTCGGATCGGTTTCCCTGCAACGCCATAACGCCGGATCCACAAGTCCTGCTCCGGGACGCGGCGAAGGGGTACACATGGTCACATGAGGCATGAAAATAATATCCGCCCCCAAAAGTTTCGTCGCACGCACGTTTTCTATGATATTGTTGTCGTAACACACGAGTATGCCGCACTTCCAGCCTTTTATATCGAACACAACATACTTGTCGCCCGGAGTCAATGCCGGATGTATGAAAGGATGCAGTTTGCGGTATTTCGCTTTCAGTCCGTTGCCGTCAACGCACACATGGGCTTTGTAAAGGCCTCCTGCTTCATCCTTTTCGAAAAAACCGGCAAGAAGGGTAACGCCCGTTTGACGCGCTATACTTATCAGTTCCTGCGTACTGGGGCCTTCGGGTATAAATTCGGCTATATCGGCGAGTTCACCGCGGGTAAGGTCCTTGGCAAAAGTATATCCGCATACCGAACATTCATGGAACGCCACCACATCCGCTCCCTCGTCCGCCGCACGGCGGCACATACGGCGTATGACCGAAAGGTTGTATTCTTTGTCGTTGTCGCGCGCCTCGAACTGTACGGACGCTATCTTAAGGTTTTGCATATATGTATTTTACAGATATATATTAAAACAGGACGGACGGAACCACGGCAACCGACACTTCCGCCCGGACCTGATATTATTGTCTATTGAACCATACCTCCGGCCTGCGTAAGCATCATTTCTTTTTTCCCTGATTGGCAACCGCCTCCATAAGTTTTTTTATCTCCTGAGGATCGCCCAGGAAATAGTCTTTCACAAGTTTCATGTCATCGTCGAACTCAAACACGTAAGGCACTGCCGTAGGCAGGTTCAGGTTAACTATGTCTTCGTCGGATATGCCTTTCAGGTGCTTTATAATACCTCGCAAGCTGTTCCCGTGCGCGACTACGAGAATCTCTTCCGCATCTTTGAGCGAAGGGAATATAGTTTCCTTCCAGTACGGCATGATGCGTTCTATCGTATCCTTGAGCGACTCTGTACGGGGCAACATGTTGTCAGGGACACTGTCATACCTCGCCTCGAAACGGGGATTGCGCGGATCATCCTCAGTGAGCGGCTGCGGGGCCACATCGAAACTGCGCCGCCATATCTTCACCTGCTCGTCGCCGTATTTCGCCGCTGTTTCCGCCTTATTGAGCCCCTGGAGCTGACCGTAATGTTTTTCATTGAGACGCCAGTCCTTTTCCACCGGTATCCAGTCCTGGTCCATCGCATCGAGCACGCCGTTGAGAGTCTTGACAGCACGCTTGAGATACGATGTATACGCCTTATCGAAAGCGAAGTTTTCCTTTTTCATAAGTTCACCCGCACGGTAGGCTTCGCCTACGCCTTTTTCCGTCAGGTCCACATCGGTCCAGCCGGTAAAACGGTTCTCGCGGTTCCATGCGCTCTCTCCATGGCGCAGAAGTACTATTTTTTTCATATTAAAGAGGTTTTAGGTTTTTCATACGTTGTACAATCGCTGTTCAATCGCACGGGCCGTTCTTTCTCACCACGACCTTGTCTATGCGGGCTCCGTCCATATCGGCTATTTCCATCTCGAACGAAAGCCAGCAGAAACGCTCGCCGGTGCGCGGCACATGCTGCAATATACCAAAGATAAGACCTCCGAGCGTATTGTAATTGTAATCGGTATAGAGATTTTCTATATCGAAATATTCGAGAAAGTCATAAAACGGGCATTGTCCGTCCACAAAATACGAACCGTCCTGCCGCTGTATTATCATATCTTCCTCACCTGCCTCCGGCATATTGCCCAAAAGCCCTTTTATCATATCCTTGAGCGTCACGATGCCTTCCACGCTGCCGAATTCGTCTATAACGATACCGCATTTGACACTCGACTGTTTGAGCAGCTCCAATGCATTGTAAACGCCCATATTTTCCGGTATGTACTCTGCCGGGCGTATTATCTCCTGTATACGGAAATTCTCGTCGTCGGCATGGGCGAAAAGGCCTTTAAGCGTCACAACGCCTATTATATCGTCCAGTCCTCCTTGGCATACAGGATACACATTGAACACGTTGTTCTTTATCATAAGGCGTATCTGCTCCTCGGATTGCGTTACGTCTATATAAACAATATCGCCTCGCGGGGTCATGAGCGATGCTATATCGCGGTCTCCGAGAGAAAACACTCGGTCCACTATATCGCGCTCCACAGGGCGTATTTCCCCGCCTTCAGTTCCCTGGGCTATTATCGCCTTTATTTCTTCCTCGGTCACAGAATCCTGCTCCGAACGGTTAAAACCGATGAGCCTTACCACCATTTCAGTGCTTTTGGACAGAACCCACACGAACGGCAGGGCCAGTTTGGATAGGAAATCCATGGGACGGGAAACAATCTTCGACACAGTGCCCGAAGCCCCCAGACCTATCCTCTTGGGAACCAGTTCGCCCAATATGAGCGTCAGATACGTCACCACCACCACTATCAGCCCTTTCGCTATGGCCGGAGCATACGGTGCCAATATGCCTATGCGCTCTATCCAGTCCGTAACGTACACCGCAAGCATATCGCCGGAAAAAAGACCTGTCAGTATTCCTATCAGGGTTATCCCTATCTGTATCGTCGAGAGGAAACGGTCCGGATTTTCGGCCAGTTTAAGTGCAGTGCGCGCGCCGGAACTGCCTTTGTTGGCATCTATTTCAAGGCGCGATTTACGCGCCGAGACCACAGCTATTTCCGACATTGAGAAAATGCCGTTGAGCAATATCAATCCCAGTATTATAAGAAATTCCATATATATCTTCTATCGTCCGTAATTTTTATTTTGCAGCCAAAATATTATCTATCATATCACGCCAGCTCAACAGCCTCCACGCTGAGGTCCGAATAACTTTTCACAACGGCGGGCGTAAACCTCAGCATAACGAAATCGTCGGACTGCGGCCCTTCAGGGTAGTATTCTTCCCATCCCGGCCCCCATGCGGCGGCTTTGAATGCGGCGTCCTCCACTACTTCCACATTGCCTTTGAGCGTTATTCCCAGAAAACGGCCGCTGTCACAATAATAAAGGCAGGCTTTAGGACACGCGCGTATCTCGTCCATCTTAGCCGAAGATGCATTTGTGGTCAAATATATCGCAAGCGGGTTTTTCTCAAGGGCATAAAGCGGAGCCAGATGAGGATAAAGGGATGTATTTTTCAGATTGAGCATGGCCCTGACCGACGGGAAACCGTCAGTCCCTGTCGTGGCAAGGCATACCGTGTCGGCGGATTCCACTATTTGCGGCAATTTAAAAGCGGATGTTTTCATGTCGGGTATATCGTTTTTCGTTTGAAACAAATTTATACAATTATTCCGTTCCCGAATGCCGGCGTCCCTTTTTTTTGGGCAGTCCACACCTTTTGGCATCCTAAAGAAACGAAGTGTCGGAAAATAAAACTACCTTTGTAAGGCACAATGATTTTTAAGGTTAACTTCAATAAACATATTACGGATATGAAAATTGCTCTCGGAAGCGACCACGCAGGGGTCGAATATAAAAAAGCGATAGTGGAACACCTCAAAAACAAAGGTATCGAAACGCAGGACTTCGGGCCGCAGACAACCGAAAGCGTGGACTACCCGGACTACATACACCCGGTGGCCGATGCGGTTGAAAAAGGAGATGCCGACATGGGTATAATACTGTGCGGAAGCGGAAACGGAGCTGGCATGACGGCAAACAAACACCAGGGCATACGGGCCGCATTGTGCTGGATGCCGGAGATAGCCCGTCTGGCACGCGCGCACAACGACGCAAACGTGCTGGATATCCCGGCGCGCTTCGTATCGCCGGAAACGGCGTTGGAAATGGTGGACATTTTCCTTTCCGAACCGTTCGAAGGCGGAAGGCACCAGAGGCGCATAGACAAGATACCGGCCTGCAAGTAAACAACTCCTGCGCACTTACCCGAAAGGCAGGGAAAACAAAACGAAAGTAAAGAGAAACATGAGAAAGAAACGACAGGAAAGCAAACAGGCTTTTTTTAAAAAAGACAAAAAATCGCACGGGAAACGCGACAATAAAAAGAAAAAAGAATCCGGGACAGTTTACGGCAACGACCATAACACGTTAAGTCCTTTCGAGATATCGGTACTGGGAGTATTTCACAAGAATCCGACGGCAGTATATAACTGCAAACAAGTAGCCTCGCGCCTGGAGGGCGACGACAACCGTACACAGAACAAAGTCCAGCAAGCGCTGGAAAACCTCACTGCGGCCGGACAACTTGAAGAACCGGAAACGGGACGTTACAAAGCGGCCGCCCATTCGCAGTACATAACCGGAAAACTGGACTTCATGTCCTCCGGTGCGGCATATCTGGTACCCGACGACAAGGAAAAATACAAGGACGACATATACATACCTTCAAACGCCGTAGCCAAAGGGCTGCACGGGGACAAGGTACGGGTGTACGTGTTCCGGCGCAAGCCTGGCCGCCGCCCCGAAGGCGAAGTGGTGGAGATAATATCCCGCGCCAAGACACAATTCGTAGGACGTCTGGAACTGTCGCAGCATTTCGGGTTCGTGATCCCGGACAACAACCGCATAAACATCAATTTTTACATTCCCAAAGAAAGCCTAGGCGATGTGAAAGACGGCGACAAGGTAGTTGTCGAAATAGCGGAATGGCCGGACAAAGTAGCCAATCCCGTAGGGCGTATCACGGACGTTCTGGGACGTCCCGGCGAACACGACGTGGAGATACACTCGATACTGGCCGAATACGGCCTGCCGTACAAATTTACCGATGAAATTGAAAAGGAAGCGGCTTCTCTGCCGCTCGAAATAAGCGAAGAGGAAATAGGAAGGCGGCGCGATATGCGTGCAGCCACCACATTTACGATAGACCCGGCGGATGCCAAGGACTTCGACGATGCGCTGTCGATAGACCTTCTGGAAAACGGCAACTACCAGGTAGGAGTACATATCGCCGACGTTTCGCATTACGTGAAAGAAGGTACGGACCTCGACGGCGAGGCTTACGACCGCGGCACTTCGGTGTACCTTGTGGACCGCGTCGTTCCCATGCTGCCCGAAATACTGAGCAACAACGTATGTTCCCTGCGCCCTGACGAGGATAAGCTGACATTCTCGGCTGTGTTTGAAATGGACAAGGAAGCACGCGTACTCGACGAATGGTTCGGCCGCACTGTCACCCGCTCCAACAAACGCTTCACGTACGAAGAAGCGCAGGCCGTGATAGAAGGCGGCGACGGTCCCCTGAAGGACGAGATACTCGCTTTGGACGCTATGGCTAAAAAACTGCGTTCGCGCCGCCTGAAGGACGGAGCCATATCGTTCGACAAGCTGGAAGTGAAATTCAATCTCGACAAGGACAACGAACCAGTCGGAGTGTTTTTCAAAGAATCGAAAGACTCCAACAAACTGATAGAAGAATTCATGCTGCTGGCAAACCGCCGCGTGGCCACTTTCGTAGGGCAGGAACTCCGCAAAGACGAACACTACAAAGGCCAGGCTCCGACATTCGTTTACCGAGTGCACGACGACCCGAACCCCGACAAGCTGATGGCTCTCTCAGGCGTTGCAAAACAGTTCGGCTATAAAGTGGCCACCAAAGACCGCGCATCGATAGCCAAATCGCTCAACAAGCTCCTTACCGAAAGCCACGGCAAGAAAGAAGGCAACATGATGGAAACGCTCGCCATGCGATCGATGGCCAAAGCCGAGTACTCCACAGAAAACATCGGCCACTACGGACTGGCTTTCGATTTTTACACGCACTTCACATCGCCGATACGCCGATACCCGGACGTTATGGTACACCGCCTGCTCCAGCATTATCTGAACAAAGGCAAGAGTGCCGACCGCGACCTGTACGAAGAAAAATGCAAATACGCTTCGCAAAGGGAACGTGTGGCCGCCGATGCCGAACGCGACTCGGTCAAATACATGCAAGTCAAATACATGGCAAAGCATGCCGACCAGGAGTTCAAAGGAGTTATTTCCGGAGTCACCGAATGGGGCATATACGTGGAGCTTATCGACAATAAATGCGAGGGTCTGGTGAGGATACGCGACATACGCGACGACTATTACTCGTTCGACGCCAAGAATTTCGCGCTGGTAGGCGAAAACAGCCATAATGTGCTCCAACTTGGCGACGAAGTCGTAGTAAGAGTGAAAAATGCTGATTTGGAGCGCAAACAGCTGGATTTTGAATTCATACGCGTGGCCGACGAAAAATAACATACACCTGCCCACACACATGACCGAAAAATACGGCAGCGACGAATATTTCATGCGTCAGGCCTTAGCACAGGCTCAGATGGCTTCCGAGCGGGGTGAAATACCCGTAGGGGTAGTTATAACCGGCGGAGGACGTATCATTGCGCGCGGACACAACATGACCGAGACCCTCAACGATGTGACGGCCCATGCCGAAATGCAGGCCATAACATCGGCAGCGCAGTCGATAGGCGGCAAATATCTGGCAGGATGTACGCTTTACGTAACGCTCGAACCATGCCAGATGTGTGCCGGAGCCATGTACTGGGCGCAGCTGCCGAGGCTCGTGTTCGGAGCATCCGATCCGAAAAGGGGCTATCGCTCGATGGGCGCTTCACTGCACCCTAGGACAGAAGTCCGCTCCGGTGTACTGGAAAACGAATGCCGGACTTTACTGGACGACTTTTTTAAGAAACTCAGATAACGGACTTCCCGTCTATAAACAGACAACTCCGGGGCGTAAACGCCCCGGAGTTTTTATTTACATAACAGTTGCCCCACATGGAACCGCCGCCAAACACATCGCTCACCGGAACAACGGAAGTAATTTTTAATAAACATGAATTTCCGGGAAAAACCGCAAAATTTGTCACCGTAAATAAAATAACAGCAATCATTAACACCCTTTCAAATCTTATCGCAACAAAAAAAATGAAAAAAGCTATTTTACTTTCCGCTTTCATCCTGCTCTGTACAGTATGCCATGCGCAGGAAAAACAAACAAAATATCAGGGAGAAATACAGGCTGGGTATGCTTTCGGCACGGGAGATAGCAAAATAGACCATGCAGGTGTGAGCATGATAAACGGATGGCGATTTAACCGCTACCTGTCGGCCGGTTTAGGAATAGGATTGGATTACTATTTCAAAAACGGTTATTCATTTGTCTCACTGCCCGTTTTCGCCAACGTCAAAGGATACCTGCCCGTATCGGATAAAGCCAGCCTTTTCGCCTCGCTGGACTGCGGTTATTCCGTAAGCCTGAAAGATGAAAGCGAAGGCAGCGAATATATAAAAATGAAAGGATTTCTCATCACTCCTGCAATAGGCGCCAGCATCAGCGTGGCTGAAAGAAAATCCGTAAACCTGAGCATATGTTACAACTCTCAGAAATACGAATATGGAATTGCCGGCTACCGTTTTACCGACAAAGCCAACTCCATAGGTTTTAAGATAGGCTATTCGTTCTGAACCGAACTTTTTACTGCAACAAAAAAAGCCGCCTTTAAAAGGCGGTTTTTTTTACAGTCGATAAATTCGGCCTATGTGACATCACATGCCTGCCCGTTTTTTAATTTCTTTTTTTGTCATTTCGGCTTCGACGATATCTACGGTTACGACAGACTTGTAACTTTCCTTCGGAATAAGTGCGGCAGGGCCTTTTTCGGTCATGAATACAGGATTTATATCACTGTAATACAATGCATCCGACAAATCCCCGCTATCACTCATTTTACCGAAATCCACGCGAAGCATACGAACGTTAACACGTACCTGATAATAGATTTTGTCGAAAGAACCGGCTAATGCCAATGGCGTGTCAGGATAAACAATATCCCCGACTTTTACCATAAAACTGTTTTTTTCCAAGACATTATAATAAGCCAGCGTACCGTCTTCATGTTCTATTATCATTTTGTTGCTGTGCGACGAATACGACACCACTGCTGAATCGGATACAGGATCTTCTCCGTCGTGTATATCGACCACACGGCCTTTGCGCATTGCAAATACCGTATCGCCTTTTTCCATATGGAACATCCAGGGATGCCATTCCTCCGGTCTGTCCCTAATGTCTTCCCACAGGTAGGAAAGGGTATTGCAAAGGCATGTTTTACCTGCCGAAAAAGGAAGCCTGTACGTTACCGAAGCGGAATGTCTGGGATTGGCGCGTCCTCTGTTATAAGTATATACATAACTGTACCCGACTCCCTGTTCGGAACTCAGCGGCCTCAATGTGGCTACGGTTCCAGAACCTCTGACGGAAGCATAAGACCACCGCGGATGGCTTGTGTTCGTAAGGCCGGTGAATTCCATCACTATGCCGAACGTACCCGGAGAATATGTTCTTGCCAGAATATTCACCGATTCATCGGCATTTCGTTTTGTTTCCAATTTGAGCGCGCTGTTTATGTCCTGCGAAACCGCACAGCAGCAATACCACACAAAAAATACGGGAATCAATAAAAGTCTTGTTTTCATTTCAATAGGGTTTCATAGTTGGTATGCAACAAATATATCCTATTAGAAATTAACTTGTGAAATATTTATCCTACAAAAGACACTATTTAAT
>CDZK01039660.1_pt1 | contig 13004 bp, 11 predicted proteins | sample 557401 | NCBI WGS metagenome assembly CDZK01 (sample SAMEA3182108, study PRJEB8094) | gut metagenome | biome: human; feature: gut; material: Stool; isolation source: human stools | place: Canada | collected 2013-04-25 | reverse complement strand
TCGCCGGGGCCCTTGGAGCCGATGGGCCCCTTGCCGCTGGTGCCCGCCTGCCGCTCCAGATGGGTCCACATGCCCGTCAGCCGGGGCAGCAGGTACTGGTACTGGGCCAGCTCCACCTGGAGCCGGCCCTCCTTGGTCTTTGCCCGCTGGGCGAAGATGTCCAGAATCAGGCCGCACCGGTCCAGCACCTGGACCCCCAGCAGCTCCGTCAGCACCCGCATCTGGGAAGGCGACAGATCGTTGTCGAAGATCACCATGGTGGCGCCGGTGTTCTCGCAGTAGAGCTGCACCTCCGCCACCTTGCCCTCGCCGATGAAGGTCCGGGGGTCGGGGGACGGCCGGTTCTGCAGCACGATCCCCACGGTCTCGCCGCCGGCGGTCTCCACCAGGGCGGAGAGCTCCTCCATGGTGTCCTCGTCGGCGTTTTCCTCTTTTTTCAGCACTGGGGAGTTCAGCCCCACCAGCACCACTTTATCTCGTACTTCCTGTGTCTCTGCCATGCAAACTCCTTATTTTTGATAGGCCTCCATCACCTGGCCCACATAGATCCGGTGCCAGCCGCCCTTCGCGCCGTAGGAGGGCAGGATCTCCCTCTCCCCCAGCACGCAGGCGGGGTCCATGTCCTGGACATAGATCTTCCGGCACACCAGGGCCCACTCCGCCTCGTCAAAGAAAGGGGCGTCCCCGGCGCCGTAGCGGACCGTCAGGCCGCATTCCCTGACCTTATCCACGTCCCGGCCGCTCTTCGTGCCGCAGAACGCGGTGATGTCCTTCGCCTCCGGCGGCAGGACGGAGACCGTGAAATAGTCATGGGACTCCATAAACTGATAGGTATACCGCTCAGGCCGCACAAAGACGGTGCACACCGGCAGGCTCCAAAGCCGGCCCAGCTGGCACCAGCCGATGGTCATGGTGTTCAGACCCTTCCGGTCCCCGGCGGTCAGCAGGGGGTTCTGCCGGCCAAAGACCCGGAAGATCTCCGGGGCCAGCTGTTCCAGTTCCACAGAATGCAGGTTCATGCGCATCGCTCCTTCCCGATTCCCTGCCAACAGTATATGCGCTTTGGCGGAAAAAGTAAATGAAAAAAGGGCCCGCTGTTTGACAGCAGACCCTTTTTGTGACGTGTCAGACTCACTTGTCCAGACCGAACTTCTTGTTGAACTTGGCCACGCGTCCGCCGGTATCCACCAGCTTCTGCTTGCCCGTGAAGAAGGGGTGACACTTCGAGCAGACTTCCACCTTGATATCCTTCTTGGTAGAACCTGTCTCAATCACATTACCGCAGGCGCAAGTAATCGTAGTCTGCTGATAATTGGGATGGATTCCTTCCTTCATTGCTCTCGTTCACCTCTTTCTGATCCAGTCTACCTCGCCGGAGCTTTCACCCCATAAAGGCGGTAATTAGTGTACCATACTCCTGTCAAAATTGCAAGAGATTTTTTCGCTTTTCCGCAAGTTTTTTCAGGAGGGGCGGAACTGCGCTATCCACTCCGGCGTACAGTCCGCAAACCAGTCCTGGTGATCCGGGTCCTCCGTGTCGTAGAGCCGGTCCGTCAGGGCCTGGAAGGCGCCGCACTGGGCCTCCGTCAGGACGTGGACGGCGATGCCGTCCTCCTCCTGCCACCGCTCCAGGATCTCCGCCTCCCGCTCCCGGTTCCGGAGCCGCTGGTCCGCCATGGCCTGCCGGGCGCAGCGGTCCACCGCCTCCCGCAGGTCCGGGGAGAGGGAGTCGTACAGGTCACCGTTCATGGTGAGGATGGCGGGCTCGTAAAAGGCCGGGAAGATGGTCACGTCCGTCTGGACCGTCTGATAGCCCGCCGCGTCCGCCTCCGCCAGGGTGCTCTCCTGGCCGTCATAATCGCCCGCAGCCAAGGGCGTCATCACATCTGAATAACTGGAGAGGTAGAGTTCCGTCCCCCAGCAGTCCCTATACGCTAAGGCCACTTCCAGCACTCCAGCCGTGCGGATCTTGAGCCCCTCCAGGTCCTTCGGAGCGGTCACCGCATGGTCTCCGGAAGTCGTGGGATACCGAAAGCCCAGCTCCCCGTATGCCAGGCCCCGGAGCCCCAGCTCCGACAGGACGGTGTTCAGCGCCTCCCCGCCGGTGCCGTCCAGGACCTCCGCCGCCGTCTCGGTGTCCGGGAACAGGAAGGGCATGGTCATGGAGTGGAGCCGCCTGTCAAAGCTCCCGTAGAGAAGGCTGCTGTCCAGGTAGAGGTCCACGATCCCGGCCATTGTCTGATCCAGAGAGGTCGTCCGGTCGATGGCCACCGGCTGGACCTCCACCGCCACGGCGCCCTCCGTGGCGTCGGACAGGGCCTTGGCAAAAGATTCCGCCGCGTCCCAGCAGGTGGAGCCCTCCGGCTGGCCCACTGCCAGGGTCCAGGTGGTTTCGGCATTCTCCGGGACCGGCGGCTCCTCCGGGGCCTCCTCCGGCGCGCCGCCGGAGCAGCCGGCGAGGATCAGGGCCGCCAGGACGGCGGCTGTCAGCTTGGTGAGGCGATGTTTCATGTCAGATCCCTCCTTCTCGTTCCAGCGCCTTCCGCAGGTCGGTCAGATACCGGGCCTGCTGGCGGCGGAGATAGCCCCCGGCGAAGAGCCGCATCCAGGGCTTTTTCGGGGTGATATGTTCCGTGAAAACCACCCGGGTGCCCCCGCCCTTCGGCTGGAATTCCCCGGTCCATCGGCCCGTCAGGTTGACATTCTCAATGTCAAAGGGCCAAAAGGAGGTTGGGCGGCGGTCCGTGACGGTGAAGCGGGTGGGAAAGCCGGTTTTGTCATACTCCGTAAAGGTGTCCTCCCCGATGCGGTCCAGACGGCGCAGGTCGCTGCGCCACTGCCAGCGGTCCAGGTCCGTCACTGCCGCCCACACCCGATCCGGCGGGTGCGGCAGCAGGGTTGTGGCCGTGCTGACGATCGGTCTCATCCCCGTCCCCCCCTCTCAAATGTCCACGGTCTCCCCCGCCGCCAGGAAGTACAGCACCCGGCGGGCCACCTTCTGTTCCAGCACCCGCTCCAGGGCCCGGCTGTAGGCCTCCAGCTGGGTCCGGTAGTGCTCCGCCCGCTGGCGGACCTCCGCTACCGTGAACACATGGTCCGTTTTGAAGTCCACCACCGTCAGGCCCTCCGCCGTCTCGAAGCAGCAGTCCACCACGCCCTGGAGGAGGATGGTCTCCCCCGCCGCCGCGGCGGGATCATAGTCCCGGGCATCCATCAGCAGGGTGAAGCGATACTCCCGGAGGACGTTCCGGCTTCTCCGAATCTCCTCTGCCAGGGGGGACTGGAGGAACCGCTCCAATGGCGCCGTCTCCACGGCCGCCGCCTGCTGGTCCGTCAGCAAGCTCCGCTGCCGCAGGGCCTCGATCTGCCCCGCCACATCCGGGTCGGAAAAGTCCAGGTATTGCAGCACCAGATGGGTGGCGGTGCCCCGCTCCGCCGGCGTCAGCCCCTGCCGCTCCCGGCGGAAGGCCGGCTGGCTCAGAGGCCGGAGATAGGGGGTGTGGGCGGCGTGCTCCGCGATCTCCTGGTCCGCGGGGCGGCCCTTCAGCTGGGTGGCCGTCACCTTGGCGGGCAGGGCCGTCTCCCGCTGGTAGGGGTAGACAAAGGACAGCAAAGCCGGGTCAAAGGAGGCGGTCTCCCCTGCCGCCTCTGCCGTCACCTGGGGCCGGATGGGCCGGTCCCGGTAGTCCTCGCTGTCATGGAGAAACACTTGCCACGGACTGTCATCTCCCACATACAGCTGATCGATCTCCGTCTCCGCCAGGGCCCGCAGGGGCGCGGCCTCCGGACGGCACAGCAGGGGCAGCAGAAGCCAGTCCCCCAGGGTGCGGCCCTCCGCCACCGTCTCCGGCAGCACCGGGCAGGCGGCCACCGCCGCCAGCTTCTGCAGCCGCCCGGGGGCGTTGTACAGGGCGTCCACCAGGATCAGCTTCTCCTTGGGCCGGGTCATGGCCACGTAGAGGATCCGCTGCTCCTCCGCCAGGTTCTCCCGCCGCAGCCTCTCCTGAATGGCCAGCCGGGCCAGGGTGGGATACTGGATCTTCCGCTCCAGGTCGATGCGCTTGGGCCCCAGGCCCATGGAGGGGTGCACCAGCACCGGGGTGTCGAAGTCCTGCCGGGAGAAGGCGTGGTCCAGGTCCGCCAGGATGACGATGGGGAACTCCAGCCCCTTGGACTTGTGGATGCTCATGAGCCGCACGCCGGCGGCCTCCGCCGGCCCCCGGGTGGCGGGGGCCTGGTCCTGCTCCAGCAGCCGCCGCAGCTGGGTGACAAAGGCGAAGAGCCCCCGGTAGCCGCTGCTCTCGAACTTCTCCGCGTGCTGGCTCAGGGCGATGAGGTTCTCCCGCCGGGCCGCGCCGTCGTCCATGGCGCCAAAGACCCCCAGCACGTTCAGCCGGTTGTAGATGTGCCAGACCAGCCGGTGGACGCTCATGTCCCGGCTGGCGCGCCGCAGCTCCGAGAGGGTGGTCAGGAAGGCCCGGCAGTCCTCCCCCCCGTCGGCGGCCACGGCGTCGTAGTAGTCTCCGGCAGGGGCGGCGGCGCGGACCTCCGCCAGCCGGTCCGCCGTGAAGCCGAACAGGGGCGACCGGAGGACGGAGATCAGCGGCACGTCCTGACGGGGGTTGTCCACGATCTCCAGCAGGGACAGCATGACGGAGATCTCCATGGTGTGGAAGAAGTCCCCGCTCTCCTGGAAGGAGCAGGGGATGTCCCACTCCGCCAGGGCGGCGGCAAAGGCGGCGGACCGGCTGCCGGGGGAGCGCATCAGGATCACGATGTCCTCCGGCCGGCAGGGCCGCAGGGTGCCGTCCCCCTCGGTGACGGGGTAGCCCTCGTCCAGCAGCTGCCGGATGCGCGCCGCCACGAACCGGGCCTCGGCGGTGACCTTCTTCACCGGCTTGTCGCTCTCCCCTGTTTTCTGATGGGCGGAGATGAGGTGGAACTCCGTCTGGCAGTCGTCCCGCTCCGGGTAGTAGGCCGCCCCGAAGTGGAGGGCCTCGTCCTCGCCGTAGTCCATCTCCCCCATCTCCACAGACAGAATGTTGGAGAAGATGAAGTTGGTGCTCTCCAGAATCTCCCGCCGGGAGCGGAAGTTGCGGGACAGGAGGATCTTCCGCTCCTCCCCGTCGGCGGCCTCCTGCCAGGGCTTGAAGCGGTTGTATTTTCCCAGGAAAATGGTGGGGTCCGCCAGGCGGAAGCGGTAGATGCTCTGCTTCACGTCCCCCACGGTAAAGATATTCTGCCCGTTTTGGGACACCGCCTGGAAGATGGCGTTCTGGATCTCGTTGGTGTCCTGGTACTCGTCCACCAGGATCTCCCGGTACCGGGCCGCCACCTGCTCCCCCAGCTCCGTGGGGGCGCCGTCCGGGCCCACCAGCAGGCCCAGGGCCAGGTGCTCCTGGTCGGAAAAGTCGGCGGCGTTCAGCCGCAGCTTCTCCTGCCGGTACCGCTCCGCGAAATCCTCCGTCAGCTCCAGCAGGGCCACCATGGCCGGGGCCACGGCCCGCAGGTCCTCCATGGCCTCCTCCCCGGAGACGGACAGCAGCTTTTCCAGCTTCCCGGTCTCCTTTTTGCACCGGTCCCACACCTCTTTGAGGGCAGCGATGCCCGGCTCGTCCTTCCGCCCCCTGGGGGTGGACAGCCGGGGAAAGACGACGGCCGCCTCCGCCTGCCGGGCCGCCTCCCAGGTCTGGACTTCCGCCAGGGCGTCAAAGGCCGCGGACACCTGGAGGAACTTCTCCCCATATCCCCGGTACAGGGCCTCGTCCCCCTCGGTCCGGGCAGAGGCGGACCGGAGCAGGGCCCCCCAGTGGGCCCCCTTCCGGCGGATGGAGGTCAGCAGCTCGGCGGCATAGGGGGTGTTGTCAAAGCCGCCGGTCCAGCTGCCCCAGACGGTCCGGTTCTCCGCCAGCCAGCCAGCCGGGTCCGCGTGGCTCTGGACCTTGTCGTACAGCTCCAGCACCAGGGCGGCCAGGCGGCTGTCGTCCCGGCCGGCCCCCAGGGTGTCCGCCAGCAGGGCCCGGCCCTGGTCCAGCTGGTCGTAGAAGTCCTCCAGGGTCCGGGAGAGCACCCGCTGGCGGATCAGCTGGGCCTCGTTGTCGTCCAGCACCCGGAAGTCCGGGGTCAGGGCCCGGCTGTCTCCCTCCCGGGCCAGCAGGTGGGTGTTCTCCCGCAGCAGCGACGTGCAGAAGGCGTCCACGGTCTTGATGTCCGCCTGGTACACCCGCAGCAGCTGCCGCCGGAGCTGGGGATCCCCCGGCGTCTGGCCCAGCCGCTTGGAGAGCTCGGAGGCGATCTTGCTCCGCAGCTCCGCCGCGGCGGCCTTGGTATAGGTGATGATGAGGAAGTCGTCGATGTTGCAGCGCTCCTCCGTCACGTAGCGGAAGAGCCGGTCTACCAGCACCTTGGTCTTGCCGGAGCCGGCGGCGGCGGACACCAGCAGGCTGCCGCCCCGGTTCTCCACCACCGCCTGCTGCTGGGGGGTCAGGGTCAATTTTGCCATGTTACTGTCCGCCTCCTCTCTCGGTCTCCTCCTCCACCTGGCGCCAGAAGTCCTCCGGCTTCACCGGCAGGATGTAGTGCAGGTGGTCGCCGTCCCGCCCGTCCTGGAAGTGGCAGGCGTCGGCCCAGTCGCAGTATTTGCAGAAGCTGTCGTCCTCATTGTGGCAGCAGGGGTCCGCGTCGATGTTGCCGTCCCGGACCTCCCGGGCGATCTGGTGGAGCAGCCGCTCCACATACTGCCCCAGCTTGCCCAGCTGGTCGGCGGAGGCCAGGGCGCCGGACACGTCCCCGTCCCGGCCCACCCGCACCGGCAGGAACCGGGGGCTTTGCAGCGCCTCGTGCTCCATGGCCTGAAGCACCTCCGGATCGGAGAGCAGCAGGCCCGTCCGGCGCAGCTCCTTCTCCCGCATGGACTGGAGCTGCTCCGGCGTCACATTCCGCTCGGCGGAGAGAATCTCGTCCCGGGCCGGGAGATACAGCACCCCGGCGGGCTCGATGTCCCGGCCGAACCTCTGCTTCCCCTCCTTTTCCAGGGCGAACAGGTACAGCAGCATCTGAATGTCCAGGCCCATCCGGACGGCGGCCAGGTCAAAGGTCTTTTTGCCGGACTTGTAGTCCACTACCCGGAGGTACAGCTTGTTGTCCCGCACCCAGCCGTCCACCCGGTCCACCTTGCCGCCGATCCGCAGCTCCGCGTCCGGTTCGCTGACCGTCACCGCCGGCAGCTCCCCCTTGTCCCCGAAGGACAGCTCGAAGGCCAGGGGCACGAAGTCGGAGCAGCGCATCTCCTCGGCGATCTGGTCCACCACCGCGTAGGCGGTGTTCCGCAGCCGGGCGAAGAGATACCGGAACCGGGCGTTCCGCCCCTCCAGATTGTGGAGCATGACCTCCGCGTACTGGTCGATGTACTGCCGCACCAGGGCGTGGAGGTCCTCCTCTCCCACCGCGGCAAAGCCGCCCCGGTCCAGCACGTCGCGGGTGACGTGCTCCAGCAGGTAGTGGAGGAAGGTGCCGATCTGGGGGGCGTCAAAGGCCGCCGGCCGGCGGGCCTTGGCCTTCAGGCCGTACTCCATGAAGTAGGCGAAGTGGCAGCTCCGCAGCCGCTCCGCCCGGGAGGCGGACATGGAGATCCGCTCCCCGTACAGGGCCCGCACCGCGCCCCGGGACAGACGGCCCCGCTTCAGGGCCGCCGCCCGGGACATGGCCGCCATCCGGGGAGCCAGGGCCTCCTCCGCCGCGAAGCGGCGCCACAGGGGGCCCCCCGGCTCTGTGCCGGCGGCCTCCAGTGCCGGGATCAACGCTGTCAAGCGATAGTCCTTGTCAATGTTCTCGTGCTCCACCCGAACCGCCGGGAACAGCGTCCGCAGCCGGTCCACCACAAAGGCGGGCCGCAGCTCCGCCCCGGTGACGTCCGCCGTCGGATAGCTGACCACCAGGCCCTCCGTGGGCTGGGCCAGAGCGGCGTACAGGTTCTGGAGCTCGATGCCCATCTGCTCCATGCCGCTGGGGGCCAAGCGGATGCCCCGCAGGGCCAGCTCCTCCCGGTCGTCGTCGTTGAGGATGCCGCCGCTCTGCCCCACCGCGGGCAGGACATGGTCGTTGGCCCCCAGCAGAAACAGATACCGGTCCGTGTGCCGGTCGTTCCGGGTGATCTCTGTCACAGACACCTGGTCCAGCGACACGGGGATGGTGCCCACGCTGTACTGGGAGGCCACCTGCCGCAGCAGGCGGCTGAAGGCGTCGGTCCCCATGGGCTCGTCCCCCAGGATCTCCACGAACTGGTCCAGGATGGCGCAGAGGATCTCCCACAGCTGGGCGGTCTCCTCCGCCTCCTGGAGGCGGCCCGCGTCCGCCTGGGCGCGCATCTGGACCTCCAGCGCATTCTGGAGGCCCAGCCGCTCCAAAAAACTGTAAAGGGTATTCACTTTCTCACCCGCTGTTTTTCCAGCTTTTAAGCCCTCGTCCAGGGCCGCAAGGGGTTCCCGTACCCGGCGGCGCAGCGCGTTCACCTGCTCCAGCCGGGCCTGACGCTGGTCGTTCCAGGGAGCGCCGTAGCCGTCGGGGTTGTCGGTCCAGTCCACGTCCCGCAGCCACATCCGGCCGTGGATCTCCCAGGTGAGGACGTAGTTTTCCAGCAGGTCGCACTCCTCCGGCGCCAATCCCGCCAGGCCGGTCTTGAGCCAGCGGAACATATCCTCGTACTCAAAGCCGTTCTCCAGGGCGGAGAGGACGCCGGTGATCAGGCTCCACACGGGCTTTTCCAGCATATCGCTGCGGCGGCTCAGGTAGGCGGGGATCTCATACCGCTCGAACACCGTCTCGATGATGCCCTCGTAGTCCGCCATGTTCCGGGCGGCCACGGTGATGTCCCGGTAGCGGCACTTCCCCGCCGCCACCAGCCGCCGGATGTCCGCCGCCGTCTGCTCCACCTCGGAGAAGGCGGTGTCCGCCTCCCGGATGCGGATGGCGCTGCTGTCCCCCGCATAGGGCTCCCCCTCGCCGAAGAAGCACCGCTCCAGATGGCCCAGGGCGGAGCCGTCGGCCCGGGCCAGGACCTGGACCTCCCAGGGGCAGCCCGCCCGGTCCGCCAGCCGGGTCAGCTGGTCCCGGGTCCGGAGGGAGACCTGGAACATCTCCTCGGCGCTGTCCGGCTCCCCCAGCAGCGTGACGGTGACGGACCGGGCCTGCCGCAGGATCGTCTCCAGCACCTGCCGCTCCTGGGCGTTGAAATAGGTGAAGCCGTCCAGGAACACGTCCTTGCCGAAGACGTAACGGGAATCCCCCAGCGCCTGGCAGAGCTTGGTCATCCGGTCCCGGGCGTCAAAGCCGGGGCGGTACAGCCGGGACTCGTAGGCCCCGTACAGCAGGCTCAGGTCCAGCAGCTTGTCCCGGCTGGCCCCCTGGATCTCCCGGGCCTGGCTCTCCAGCAGCTCCGGGGACACGTCGTAGCACCGCAGCTCGTCGAAGAGGTCCAGCAGCTGCTGGAGAAAGGCCGCCTTCTGGGAGGGGCGGCGGTAGACCTTCAGCTCCGGTGCCACCTCTCCCAGGGCCTTCTGCAATGTCAGGAGCTTGCCGCCGGCGTCCAGCGTCACCTGGGCGGCGCCACCGGTGACCGTCAGCACCCGGTCGCACAGACGGCGGAAGCTGAGGACCTCCGCGTGGCGGCTGGCGGTGTCTCCGCAGAAGCGGCACAGGTCCACCTCTGCCTGGTGGGAGGCGTGCTCCGGCACCAGCAGGATCTGCCGGCTGGAATCCCCCAGCTCTTGAATCCGGCGGAGCACCTGCTCCGATTTTCCCGTTTTGGCCCGGCCCATCAGGATTGTCAGCATGGCGGGACCTCCTTTGCGCGATTTCAAAAGTCATTGTAGCATATCCGGGCGAATCGTGCTATCCTGTTCTTGAAGAATTTCCAAGGAGGACTGACCCATGCACATTCCCCAAGGCCCCACCGCCGCCCTGGACTTAGAGCCCTTTGACGAGGCTTTGGCCGCTGCCCTCCGGCCCGCGCCGGACTATGATGCAGCCCGGTGGCTGTACGTCCCCAACCACTATTCGGAATACCGGTACATCCTGGGCACTCGGGGTCGGAAGCCCCTGATCTGTATGGGCATCAACCCCTCCACCGCGGCGCCGGACGCCCTGGACCCCACCCTCCAGTCCGCCCAGCGGATCGCCCTTTCCAACGGGTACGACAGCTTTTTGATGTTCAACGTCTACGCCCAGCGGGCCACCCGGCCCGACGACATGGAGCGCAGCTGCAACCCGGTGCTCCATGCCGAAAACCGGAAGGCCTTCCGGTATCTCCTCTCCCTGTCCCCGGCCCCCGCCCTGTGGGCCGCCTGGGGCAACATCATCGAGAAGCGGGAGTATCTGATGGACTGCCTGGGGGACTTCGCCGCCGACGCCTCCGCCGCCGGGGCCCGATGGTTCACCGCCGGGCCGCCCCTGAAGTCCGGCCATCCCCACCACCCCCTGTACCTGAAGGGCACCACGCCCCTCCAGCCCTTTGACATCCGCGCCTATCTGGAAAGCCGGACCCATCCATAAGAACATCGGGCCGTCCCCTGCCGGGACGGCCCGATGTCAGCTTGTCGAAAAAGCCTTTTCGACAAGCTGCTTGCGTTTTCCAGAACTTTAAAAAGTTCTGGAAAACGGTTGATTGAAAACGAAAGACACCCTTCCTGGGTTTCTTTCGTAGCTATCTTCCTTCCCGTTTTCCCGGATTTCCGGGTTTCTCGACAGCCTGCATCGGGCCGTCCCAATATGGGACGGCCCGATGTTTTCCGCGTCAAAGCCATTTCTTCTTTTTGAAGTAGAGCACCAGCGCCGCCACGATCCCCACACTCACCAGGATCACCGCCGGGTAGCCGTATTTCCACTGGAGCTCCGGCATATTGGCGAAGTTCATCCCGTACCAGCCCGCCAGCAGGGACAGCGGCAGGAACACCGCCGTCACTACGGTGAAGATCTTCATCAGGTCGTTCTGCTGGATGGACAGCTGGGACTGGTATGCCTCCCGCAGCTGGGCCACGGACTCCCGCAGGGACTGGACCGCGTTCAGATACCGCTCCATCCGGTTGCCCAGGTTGGCAAACCGGCGGGTGTGCTGCTTGGGCAGCAGGCCGTTGTCGTTGTCCGCCAGCTCGTCAAAGATGGAGTCCAGCTGCTCGTAGTATCGCTTCAGCCGCAGCAGCTCCTGCCGCCAGGCCACGATCCGGTCCAGATAGGCCTCCCGGGCCCCGGAGAGCACCGCCGTCTCCCCGTCGCTGATGTCCGCCTCCAGCCGGTCCAGGTGGTCCATATCCCCCTTCAGCAACCGGACGAAGAAGCGGTAGAGGGCCTGACCGTTGGAGGCGGGCTCCTCCGCTGTCTGGAGGGCCGCCTGGGCGGCAGTCTCCGCCGCGTCATCCTCGCAAAAGACAAACAGGTTCTCCCGGTCCACGTACAGCAGCATCTGGGAGGCCGCCGTCCGCTCCCCGCGGACGTCATACCAGTCGAAGGCGATGAGGTCGAAGTCCTCAAAGCCCTCGAAGGCCTCGATCTGTCCCTCGTGGATGTAGTCCAGCACCTTGGCATCCATATAGGGCTCCATCTCCCGGATGCGGGAGATGGGCAGTACCGTCCGCATGGCGGTCCCTCCTCTCCGGTCTCTCTTACAGCTCCTCCAGGCCGGCGTCCTTGGGCGGCAGGAGGTCATAGCACTTGGCGCACTTCCACAACGCCGCCAGGAACCAGATGACGCCCACCAGGCCGGCAACCAGCACCATCAGCGCCAGTCCTCCAAATACCAGAAATACCGCCAGATAACCGGCGATCTGTACCGCCAGCAGGATGAACCAGGCCGTCCGGAGGGAATGTCCGTTCAGGTCCGCACCCCGGGCGCTCTCCATCTCCAGAACAGCCTGGACCACGCTCCAGGAGATGAACAGGCCCACTGCCGTGGCAGCGAGGCCCAGAAGGGTGCCCAGCCAGTTTTCCCCGGTGACACCCAGCAGCTCTCCCACCCACAGAATGCCGGTGTAAACAGCCATGGCCACGGAAAAGGGCCGGAGCTTTGGAAAGCGTCCGCTCTCCCCCGCCAGTGTCCCCGCCGCCTGATACAGCAGGAGGTAGCCCACAAAGTCCGGCAGCAGGTTCAGCGTAAAGCCGTTCAGCGTCAGATTGAAGTTGAGATAGATAAAAAAGAATCCCCAAAAGACCTTCTTCATGGCTGCTGCGCCTCCTCCATCCTCTTTTTCACATACCGCTTGCCGAAGTACAGCACCAGCACCCCCGCCGCGATCTTCGCCGCGGCGTACAGCGCCGGGAACAGCAGGATGCCCGTGGGGAACACATCAAACAAATTCGCTGCGCTCATCTCGCTCGCCTCCTTACCAGCCCAACAGGCCCGTGAATCCGCCCAGAAGGCCCCGGTACGCCAGATAAAAGATTGCCAGCTGCACCAGGTCCAGCACGCCCCAGGCGATCAGCACCCAGCCCAGCAGGTACCACTTCCGCTTGGCGAAGTCCAAAAAACGCTCCACCCAGTCCTTCTGCTGCCGTGGCGGCTCCTCCGCCGCTGTCTCTGTCTGCTTCGGCTGGGGCCGGAGCAGATAGTCGGTGGTGACGCCGAAGATGTCCGCCAGGGCCACCACCTTGTCCGTCTCCGGCATGGTCTCATCCCGCTCCCAACGGCTGACGGCCTGCCGGCTCACCTGCAGCCGCTCCGCCAGAACATCCTGACTCATGCCGGCCCTCTGCCGGAGGGATTGCAGCTTCTCTCCGAATGTCATCGGCATTCTCCTCTCTCTTGGATGCCCTCAGCCTATCAAATCCGGCGGTTGCATACCAGCAACCCGGCGTGGAAGTTCCGCAACCTTGGATTGCGCAGCTTGTCGAAAAGAGCTTTTCGACCGCCTGCGTTTTTCAGAACTCTCTGAAGTTCTGAAAAACGATTGAAAAATGAAAGACGCCCCTCCTGGGTAATCTCCGCGCCAAGTGCCGCCGCTTTGCGGCGGTTGCGC
>CDZK01043888.1_pt1 | contig 13110 bp, 11 predicted proteins | sample 557401 | NCBI WGS metagenome assembly CDZK01 (sample SAMEA3182108, study PRJEB8094) | gut metagenome | biome: human; feature: gut; material: Stool; isolation source: human stools | place: Canada | collected 2013-04-25 | reverse complement strand
GGCTATCTCATTCTTTCAAGGAACGCTTTGGTGTTCCGCCTCTTTTCCCAGAGGCTTTTTCGTGACCCATGCCTTAATCCCTAAGGTTATGCGTCTCCTGGGTATCTGTCCCATTGCGGGGGCAAAGGTAAAACCTTTTTTTTATGCCCGCAAATTTTTTACCCGCTTTTTTTTCCGACCTCCGGTATTTTTTGTCAAACCGTTTTTTTGACACCCATACCTTAACGAACGGATGGCAAAGATATGGAGAATTGACAGCTCTGGCAACTTTTTTAAGGCAAAATTTCGGCTATTTTACCGTAACACGCGGTATGGCGTCCATAAGCCGTTGTGTGTACGACGATTGCGGATGACGGTACACGGTATCTGTACGGCCGTATTCGACGATACGCCCTTCCTGCATTACGGCCAGATGGTCCGACATGTACTGCACGACGCTAAGGTCGTGGGAAATGAACAGGTATGTGAAACCGTAATCTTCCTTAAGGTCGTTCAGAAGATTCAGCACCTGTGCCTGCACGGAGACGTCAAGGGCGGAAACAGATTCGTCGCATATTATAAACGAAGGCTTGAGCACAAGGGCGCGCGCTATGCCTATACGTTGCCGTTGACCGCCGGAAAACTGGTGCGGGTAACGGTTGAACACGTCTTTGGACAGTCCTACCCTTTCCAGAAGCCCCTGTATGTGCTCCCTTCGCTGGCGGTCGTTGTCGAGGATACCGTGGACACGCATCGGCTCCATAAGGGCCTCCCCTACGCTGAGCATGGGATTGAGCGAAGCGAACGGGTCCTGGAATATTATCTGTATATCGCGCCTTAAAGCGGTAAGCTCCGATGCAGACAGTTTGGTTATATCACGGCCTTTGTAGAAAACCTCACCTTCGCTCGGAGGATCGAGCATAAGCACGGCACGGGAAAGGGTACTTTTGCCGCAGCCGCTCTCGCCTACCAAACCGAGGGTTTCACCTTTATATATATTGAGGTTGACATCGCGGACGGCTTTCATCTTTTCTTCGCGCCCATTCACCCGGAACCACTTGGAGACGCCGCAAAGCCGCAAAAGAGGTTCGCGGAGCTCTATTTCCGCATCGCGCTGCCTTACTTCGTCTTCCGACAACTGCCTTTGAGGGACGAATCCTCCGGATAAAAAGTCGGCGACGACAGGAAGCCGCAGAGTTTTCTGCCCCAGACGGGGGCGGCATGCCAGAAGTCCTTTGGTGTAAGGCGACTTCGGGTTGGAGAATATCTCGTCTTTTGTGCCGTATTCTTCCACATGTCCGTCGTACATGACCAAAACGTCGTCCGCTATCTCGGAAATAAGCGCCAGATCGTGCGTTATGAAGATGATGGACATTTCGCTCGTGCGGCTTATCTCGGAAAAAAGGTTCACTATTTCTTTCTGCACGGTTACGTCCAGAGCGGTGGTCGGTTCGTCGGCGATTATCACATCGGGTTTGCAGGCCACGGCCATGGCGATGACCACACGCTGTTTTTGTCCGCCTGAGAGCTGGTGCGGGTATGAGGAATATATACGCTGCGGATCGGGCAGTTTCACCTGCTCGAACAGTTTAAGCACTTCCGCCTTACGTTCCTTTTTAGACATGGAAGTGTGTACCTTGAGCACTTCCTCCACCTGCTGTCCGCATCTTTGCACCGGGTTAAGAGCGCTCATCGGTTCCTGAAAGACCATAGTAATACGGCTGCCGCGCAGCTTGCGGTAACGTTTTTCGCAAAGGCCGACAAGCTCGGTATCAGTACCGTCGCCGCGGAACACTATGCTGCCGCCGGATATGTGCAAATTGGGATTCAATAGTCCGGTAATGGCATAGCATGTTATGGACTTGCCGCTTCCCGACTCGCCCACTATACCCAGCACTTTTCCGCGTCCGAGTGAAAAATTTATATCCCCGACAAGACATTTTTCCTTCGCCCCCCGCGAGGCGGAAATGCACAAGTGTTTCACTTCGAGAATATTTTCACACGACATAGCTTAATTGCAACTTCTTTTTTATACTTGGACACAACATTAGTTACACAGGTACAAAAGTAAAGAACATAAAAGTGCGATAACCGACATTTTTTTCTAAATTTGTTAATTATACACATGGCATAAAACAAGGAAAAACACAGCACAAAATGGAAGACCTTAAACGATACATCAGCGATAACCGCGAGAAAATGCTCTCCGAACTGTTCGACCTTCTGCGCATACCGTCCGTTTCGGCGGTAAAGTCGCACGGCGGCGACATGCGCCGCACGGCCGAAGCGATAAAGAAAGCCCTGTTGGAAAAAGGCGCGGACTACGCCAGCGTAATGGATACGGACGGCCATCCGGTGGTAGTAGGCGGAAAGACCGTAGGCCCGGACAAACCTACCGTACTCGTGTACGGGCACTATGACGTACAGCCCGCCGAACCGCTCGAACTATGGGAAACGGAACCGTTCGAACCGGTCATAAAACCGACCGCCAACCATCCCGAAGGAGCCATATTCGCACGCGGGGCCAACGACGACAAAGGACAGATGTTCATGCACCTGCTCGCTTTCGAATATATGGTAAAATCGAACCGCCTGCCGTGCAATGTCAAATTCCTGATCGAAGGAGAGGAGGAAATAGGCTCGGCCAATCTGGATAAATTTCTTGAAAAACATGCCGGGGAACTCTCGTGCGATGTAGTACTGGTATCGGATACCACGATGGCCGGCAAGGAACTGCCGTCCGTTATGACCGGTCTGCGCGGACTGGCATATTTCGAAGTGACGGTAAAAGGCCCTTCGCGCGACCTGCACTCCGGGCATTTCGGCGGGGCCGTAGTCAATCCCTGCAATGCCTTGTGCAGCATGATAGCCTCTCTGCACGACGAAAAAGGCCGCATAACGATACCCCATTTCTACGACGACGTACACGAGGTGACTCCGGCCGAACGCGCCGAAATGGAAAAAGCGCCATTCGACCCCGAACGCTATAAAAAGAACATAGGCGTCACGGCGGTATCGGGCGAAGCAGGATACACAACCAGGGAACGCGCCACGATACGTCCCGCACTGGACGTAAACGGCATATGGGGCGGCTACACCGGGGAAGGAGCAAAGACCATCCTCCCGTCCGAGGCCCATGCCAAGATATCGATGCGCCTTGTACCGAGACAAAACCCTGAAAAGGTTTCGCAGATGTTCGCCGAATATTTCAAATCGCTCGCCCCGGAAGGGGTAACGGTGGAAATAGCTCCCAGCCACGGGGCGTTCCCTTACGTCACGCCAATAACCGACCGCGCTTACCGTGCGGCATCGCTCGCCCTGGAAAAAGTGTACGGCCGTCCTGCAATCCCGGTACGGGGAGGAGGCAGCATAGGCGTGGTGCCTATGTTCGAGAAATTCCTTGGTAAAAAGACCATACTTCTGGGATTCGGACTGGATACGGACGCCATACATTCGCCTAACGAGAATTACAGCCTGGCGCAGTTTTTCCGGGGCATAGAGACGATACCGTATTTCTATGAATTTTTCGCCCGGCAGGAAGAATAAGCCGCAAAAATACATTTTACCAATGGGAAAGATACTCGTAGACATTTCACGACAGAGGCTGACGTTGTTCGGGGACGACGGAAACGCGGAAAAGGAATACCCCTGCTCCACTTCTCGTTTCGGGCCCGGCAACGCCGAAGGTTCTGAGAAAACCCCGGTAGGCCTGCACCGAATCGCAGAAAAATACGGCGACGGCGAGCCTCTTGGCATGATTTTTTCCTCCCGCGAGCCGACCGGGAAAACTGCCGCCGTAAACCACTCCCCCACACCTTCGGGCGCAGATCTCATAACCACGCGCATACTACGTCTGGAAGGTCTCCAACCGGGGCTGAACAAAGGCCGTGGCATAGACAGCTACGAACGTTACATATATATACATGGCACCCCCGAAGAGGGACTCATCGGTACGCCGGCATCTCACGGGTGCATACGCATGAAAAACGACGACATCGCCGAACTGTATCCGCTGTGTCCCGTAGGACTTACGGTGGAAATAATTTAAATCCTGCTTACGGCATGGAGGCCAACGGAAAAAAAGAAAAGAACACGGCAAACCGGTCTGCGGCGGCAGAGCGAAAAACGGCTTTTGAGATAAGCCCCGAAAAAACCGCCGAACTGAGAAGTATCGTAAGGCATATGATATTCGGCACAGATTGTCCCATACCGAAAAAAGCCGGGAAAACCATACACAGAAAATAAAGCTCCGGTTATTTCTGTCCTGGGTGGTCATTCACCCGTGGGCCATGCTCTCTCAATATTTAAGGCCGGACGCTCAACAAGGTTACCCGCCCGGTTACAGGTCCAGTAACCGGGGTACGTCCATAACGGTATGCCGGGAAAGATCGAGCCAGAGATATTTCATGCCCACAACACCGGCTCCTTCGGCATTTTCCTTTACATCGTCCACGAAAAGGCATTCATCGGCTTTCAGATTGTTCTCGCGCAGAACGAGTTCGAATATCTCCTTTTCCGGCTTGCGGTATCCGGTATCCTGGCTGTAATACACTTTTTCAAACAGCGAGAGAAACTCGCCGACATCGGGTACCGTGGAGTTTACCCGTTCTATATGTATATCGTCGGTATTGCTGAGAAGAAACAAACGGTATTTGCGGCGCAGTATCTTCAAAAGGTCTATCCTTTCGCGCGGTATGGTGCCGAGCATGGCGCACCAGGCGTCCTTTACCTGCTGGTCGGTGACGTCTTCGGGCAGTTCTTTTTTTATCGCCGAGATAAATTTTCCGGAGGAAATCCTCCCGCGTTGAAAGTCCATATTAGCGGCAGCAAGGGACGGAGTGACCGCGAAAAGCCCCAAATTCTGGAAAGAACGGTACGTAGCGTCCTCGTCCAAAGTGAGGAAAACGCCGCCGTAATCGAAAATAATATTCTTAATATTAGCCATATACGTTTAGAGTTCTTTTTTTTTGCATTTGTGATTTGCAAGGTACTAAAATTTGTCGTAATATTGCACCGTTCTAATCGGAACATCGGTCCCATAGCTCAGTTGGTTAGAGCACCTGACTCATAATCAGGGAGTCCTTGGTTCAAGCCCAAGTGGGACCACCGGAAAACAAAACGCCTGCGTGTTTACGCAGGCGTTTTTTTATTTACGGCAGGCTTTTTTTGTACGAAATATACAAACGGTATCCGGCATGTTTACCACCGTTTAACCCCGCTGTGTTTTTCCAAAACATTTAATCGTATATTTGACCGGTAACAACTAAAACCCGAACCTGTCATGATAGAAATACCCGAATCGCTCACAATAGCCCGTCAGGCCCGCCTTAGACTGTCCGGACTCACAGTCGAAGAAGTAATCCCGCCTACAAGCCCGCACAAATTCACGTGGTACAACGGCGATCCTGCCGACTACCACCAACTGCTCGAAGGCAGGAAAATACTCTCGGCATCCGGTTTCGGGGCATTCGTCGAACTGGAGATGGAAAACGGAGCACATCTTCTGGTAAGCGACGGGGTCAACATGAGGCATTACGCTCAGGGAGAAGAGCTTCCGGTAAAACACCAACTCGCCATAACATTGAACGACGGGTCTTCGCTCATCTTCACGGTAGCCATGTACGGAGGCATATACGCGCACTCGGGTTCATTCGACAACCCGTACTACGTTGGCGCACGCGCCAAACTCCAGCCGTTGGACGAGGCTTTCGGGCGTGATTACTTCCTTTCGCTGGCACGTGAACTGAAAAGGGACATGTCGGTAAAAGCATTTCTGGCCACAGAACAGCGCATACCGGGACTCGGCAACGGAGTGTTGCAGGACATACTGTTCAACGCCGGCGTAAGCCCTAAACGCAAAATGTCCTCAGTGGACGGTAAAGACATGGAAAATCTGCTGGAAGCCATGAAATCGACTCTCGGCGCCATGCTGGAAAACGGCGGGCGCGATACGGAAAAAGACTTGTTCGGCAACAAGGGACGTTACAGGACTCTGATGTCGAAAAACACATATAAAAACCCGTGCCCCGTATGCGGCGGCGCGATACTTAAAGAAGCATATCTGGGCGGAACGATATATTATTGCCCTGCATGCCAGTGAGCCGCTGCACATATACACAAGCAGGAAAATGTTAAATTCAATCAAACGATTGAATTATTTGTTTCGAATTAACGAAATGTTTTTTAATTTTGCCAATCAAACGATTGAACAAAACGATTTACACGACAAAACACACATCGTCAATGGAACAAAGCAGCGCAGTTGAAAGAAAGATAATAGATGCGGCGCGCGAAGTATTCGTCGAAAACGGTTACGACGGCGCAAAAATGCGCGATATAGCCGCACGCGCCAACATCAACATATCGATGCTTCACTACTATTACCGCTCGAAAGACAACCTGTTCGACATAGCGTTCAACCAGGTGTTCAGCCGTGTGTACGGCCAGATATTCGACGTAGTGGCTTCTGATGCCGACATTTTCGACAAAATAAGGACAATCGTCGGGCTGTACATAGACACGTTGACCGAAGAACCGCTTTTGCCCAATTTCATATTCAACGAAGTGACGCAGCATCCGGAAAGCAGCGAACGTTTTGCCAAATACAAATCGTTCATACTCGAATCGATAGCCGTACTGCAGAAGCAAATGGACGCCGAAGTCGAAAAAGGACGCATACGCCGCGTGGACATGATGGAATTTTTTATGGAGATAGAGTCGCTGTGCATGTACCCTTTTCTCACGCGGGCGCTGTGGCAAAGGATATTCGACATGGACGACACATCGTTCAACGCCATGCTCGAACGCCGCAAACAATCTTTCATAGACAGTATAATAAAATCGATAGAAAAATAAGACTTAAAAACAATATGGAAAACAGATTAGGATTTTCAGCGCTATTGCTGTCCCTTGCAGCCTCGGCCTGCCTGCATGTACCGGCAGCGGCACAACAGGCCTACTCGCTCGAAGACTGCCGCAGGATGGCCCTGGAGAACAACAAACGCATGGCCGTAATGGACCAGAAAGTGCTCCAGGCCCGCGAAGAACGCAAATCGGCTTTTACCAAAAACCTGCCATCGGTATCGGTCACCGGCACGTACATGTTCAACAGCAGGGAAACATCCCTCATATCCGAAGACATGATGCTGCCGATAGGCTCGATGGCTCAGGACGGCAGTTTTACATTCACGCCGGACCAGGTAGGCAACCAGTTCACGCTCATCGACGGGCAATACGTCCCGTTGGATGCATCCGGGCAACCGTTCAACCCGAAGACAAACCCGGAAAAGATACTCTGGAAACAATACACCACTATACCTAAAGACGCCCTCACTTTCGACACGCGCAACGTGTTCGCGGCTGCCGTATCGCTCACCCAACCGGTGTACATGGGCGGCAAAATACGCGCTTACAACAAAATAACGCGTTTTGCCGAAAGTCTGGCCGAAAGCCGCAAGGATACCGAAGCTACTGAAGTAATACTGACGGCCGACCAGGCGTACTGGCAGATAGTTTCACTTGAGAACAAGAAGAAGCTGGCCTTGAGTTACCTTTCATTGCTGGAAAAACTGTCGAAGGACGTATCGTCTCTAAAAAAAGCGGGGCTTGCAACCCGTTCGGACGAACTCTCGGTCGAAGTGCGGCTTAACGAAGCACGCATGACGCTAACGCAGGTAGAAGACGGTATAACGCTCTCTAAGATGAACCTTGCGCAGATATGCGGACTGCCGATGGAGGAAGATTTCTCGCTTTCGGACAGCGACATGACGGAGCAAAAAGAACCTACTGCGGTGGAAGTAAACATGAACTCGGCTGTCGAAAAACGCCATGAGGTGCAGAGCCTTACGCTGGCGGTGGACATGTACCGCGAAAAACAGAAGGTGGCGCGTGCCGAATTTTTGCCCACACTGGCCGTGACAGGCAACTACATGATGTCTTCGCCGAACGTTTTCAACGGGTTCTCGCTATCGCCCAAAGGATTGTTCAATGTCGGGGTGATACTCAAGGTGCCGGTGTTCAACTGGAACGACCGAAGTCATAAAATGAAAATAGCCAAGGCCGACACGCGTATTGCCGAACTCGAACTCCAGGAGGCACGCGAAAAGATAGAATTGCAGATAAACCAAAGCGTTTTCTACCGCCGCGCGGCCGAGAGGAAAGCCGACATGAGCGCATCGAACCTCCGTAAAGCTACCGAAAACCTCCGCTACGCAGACCTGTCGTACAAAGAAGGCGCTGCCACGCTGACCAACGTTTTCGAAGCGCAGACAGCATGGCTCTCGGCAAATTCCCAAAATATAGACGCTCTTATCGACCTGCGTATGGCGGATGTTTACCTGCGCCGCGCAACAGGCACACTGCTTCCGGAGAACTACTCCGCAAATACACCGAAAAACGAAACTGAAAATAAACAATAACACGACATACCCAACAAGATGAAAACCGAACACAAATCCGAAAGCAACAAGAACATGCTAGTGGCATTCGCCATAACACTGGTCGTGATAGCCTTGGTCGCACTGGCGGGATTTCTATTCCTGCGCCCTGCCGAACCGCTTATCGAAGGGCAAGCTGACGCCGATGAAGTGCGCATTTCCAGCAAAGTACCCGGACGTATCGAAGAAATACGCGTATCCGAAGGGCAAACGGTACGCGCAGGCGACACTCTGGGACGTTTGTCCATACCGGACGTGATAGCCAAAAAAGCGCAGGCCGAAGCGGCACGCGCCGCAGCCGAAGCACAGGACCGCAAAGCAGTCAAGGGAGTGCGCAGCGAACAGGTCGAAGCGGCATACCAGATGTGGCAGAAAGCCAAAGCCGGACTCGAAGTGGCGGAAAAATCATACCGCCGCATAGAGCCCCTGTTCCAGGAAGGAGTCATTACGGCACAGAAACGCGACGAGGTGTATGCCAATTACAAAGCGATGCAGGCCACCGAAGAGGCGGCCCGCCAACAGTATCGGATGGCGCGCAACGGTGCGGAAAAAGAAGACCGTGAAGCCGCTGCGGCCATGGTGGAACGCGCACAGGGCGCTGTGGACGAGGTAAACTCGTACATAGAGGAATCCGTTCTGATAAGCCCCATCGACGGGGAAGTGTCGCAGATATTCCCCCTGCGCGGCGAACTGGTGGGAACCGGAGCTCCGGTGATGAACATCATGGACACGGAAAACATATGGGTGTCGTTCAACGTACGCGAAGACCTGCTCAAAGACCTAAAAATGGGCTCCGTGTTCAAAGCCGAAGTACCTGCGCTGGAAGGACGCGAGATAGAGCTGAAAGTCACATACATGAAAAATCTTGGCACTTACGCCGCCTGGAAAGCGACGAAAACCACCGGGCAGTACGATATAAAAACATTTGAAGTCCGCGCACGTCCTACGGAAAAAATCCCCGACCTGCGTCCCGGAATGACAGTACTGATAAAACGTTAGCCGGGCAGGCCGTGAAAAACAGCAAAAACAAACAATACGACAACACGCCATGCCGAACATAACAGAAACAGCACGCCGTATCAGGGCCATTGCCGCACGCGAAGTCCGCACGATGACTTCTCGATGGGGCATATACCTGTATTCCATGTTGCTGGCTCCGATAATCTCGGCTGTATTTTTCCTTTCGCTCATGGACAAGGGTCTGCCGACGGACATGCCAGTGGCTGTGGTCGATATGGACAACAGCACCGTGTCGAGGAACATAGTACGGCAACTGGACGCATTTCAACAGACGGACGTAAAGTACATCTCCGCCGACTTTTCCCACGCCAGGGAACTGATGCAGGAAGGAAAAGTGTACGGTATAATGGTACTGCCCGAAGGGCTGGGACGGGACGCTGCCGGAGGAGCGCAGCCGAAAATAACGTACTATACGAACAACTCGTACCTTATAGCCGGTTCGCTGCTTTACCGTGACATGAGAATGATATCCGTACTGGCATCCGGAGCAGTACAACTAGAAACCGGCAAAGCCAAAGGACGTGGAGAAGCCGAGATAATGGCTCAGGTACAGCCGATAGTGATAGACACGCACCCGATAGGCAACCCGTGGCTCAATTATTCCGTTTACCTGTGCAACGTACTTTTGCCGGGAGTGCTGGGCCTTATGATATTCCTTGTGACGGTGTACAGCATAGGCAGCGAAATAAAATACGGCACGTCGGGCGAATACCTGTCGATGGCCAATGGTTCGATGCCTGTGGCATTGGCCGGGAAACTGCTGCCGCAGACCGCCGTTTTCTACGGCATGGGGCTTGTGCTGATATGGATATTGTACGGCGTTATGGACTTCCCGCACAACTCCGGCGTGTTGCCAATGATGCTGCTGATGCTGGTATTCGTACTGGCCGCTCAGGGCATGGGCGTTTTCATGATAGGTGTGCTGCCAAATGTCCGCCTGGGCATGAGTTTCGCCAGCCTGTGGGGAGTCATATCATTCTCCATCTCCGGATTTACGTTCCCTGTGGCCGCCATGGACCCTACGTTGCAGGCTCTGAGCAACCTTTTCCCACTGAGGCACTACTTCCTGGTGTATGTGGACCAGGCTCTCAACGGCCTGCCGCTGCACTATTCGGCCGCCCAGCTCCTGGCTCTCGGCGCTTTTTGCCTGCTGCCGCTTTTGGTACTGAAACCGCTTAAAAGGGCGCTGGAAACCGTAAAATACAGCATGTAGCGATGGAAAAAAAACAAAGCATAATGTCAAAAATTGCCGGCAGACTGGAGTCGATATACTACGTCACGGCCGATGAGATACGCAACGTATTTCGCGACACGGGCGTGATGATATTCTTTTTCGTCGTTCCACTGGCCTATCCTCTGCTCTATACTTTCATTTACAACAATGAAACGGTGAGGGAAGTCCCTGTGGTACTCATCGACAATGCTTCAACGCCTCAGAGCCGCGATTTCGCCCGTCGTGTGGACGGCACACCCGATGTCCGGATAGCATACCGGGCTACCGACATGGACCACGCCAGGGAACTGCTGGCCAGAAAAGAAGCATACGGAATAATATACATCCCGTCCGACTTTTCCCGCAACATAGGACTGGGAGGTCAAAGCCATGTATCGCTGTATTGCGACATGAGCAGCCTTTTGTTTTACAAGGCCATGCTCGTGGCGCTGACGGACGTATCGCTGGAAATGGGAGCGGAAATAGAACAACACAACCTCCATGGACTTACGGAACGTCAACAGGAAACAGCCTCGATGCCGATAGAAAACGAATGGGTAGCTTTGTTCAACCCGCAGTCGGGATTTGCAAGCTTCCTCATACCGGCCATACTGATAATAATAATCCAGCAGACGCTTCTTCTCGGAGTAGGCATGCTGGCAGGAACGGCCCGCCAGAACAACGCCCTTCACCGTCTCGTGCCTAAACTGCCGCATTACAACGGCACTTTCCGCGTAGTGCTGGGCAAAGGGCTGGCTTACTTTATAATATACGTAGTGGTTACAATGTATATGGTCGAAGCGGTACCGTCCATTTTTTCCATCCCGAAGATAGGTTTGGCTTGGACCAAGGTATTGTTCCTGCTCCCTTTCCTGACAGCGTCGATATTCTTCGCCATGTTCCTCTCGACGGTGATGAAAGGACGCGAATCGCCGATGCTGGTGTTCGTGTTCACATCGGTGCCGATACTTTTCATATCGGGCGTATCGTGGCCGGAGGCGGCGGTACCGGATTTCTGGAAATGGATAGGCTGGGTAATACCGTCCACACACGGAGTACAGGGTTTTATCAAGATAAATACCATGGGGGCGTCCATTTACGAAGTGACACGGGAATACATAGCGCTGTGGGTGCTTACAGGTATTTACATGACCCTCACATGCATGGCCTACCGCAGGATAATACGCAAAAACAGGCTGCAAAGCACATAAGAGTACAATAAAAAACGTAAAAGCACAAACGAACAAAACTTTATGCCCTTCGCGTATGCACCTTGGTAGCATAAATCACTGTTCATCAACAATATTTAAAAATAAAAGGGATTAAAACAGGGAGGACTCTCATTTTAATCCCTAATTTTTTATATATAAAACAGACAATACTCTTTAGCTTTTCGAATTCAAAATCCGACATTACGCTATACATAAAGTAGAAGCTCCTATCCAGATAATCCTTGACGTCAGGCGGACATTTATTTTCTTTTCATCGCCTTTGTTTTTTATGTGAATACACTATGCGATTTCGGCAATACACACTATAAAGTTCTCCCATCCCCTTTTTTGGGCCAATGTTTGCTCATTGTTTATTAATAGCAGTTTGTGTTCTTTATAATTAGTTAGTTAGTTATTTGTAAATTATTTTTTTATACAACCCAATGACTGTTAATCATGGCACTTTGTTTATACGTATTTAATTACTTTAGCCGAATATATTCCCTGAAAAAAACGCAACCAAAATAGCCAATGAAATAGTGTCGTCAGGAGTGGACATCCCAAAAATAGTCCGTATAGTTAAAAACACATCTCTGTATAAAATAGTGCCGAAAGGAGCGGATATTCCATTTAATTCAAAATACTGGATGACCCCACAGACATTAATGAACGCCATAAAATCGGGAAAACTGGAACAACATCTCGGCCTGCCACTTGAACGGGTAGCAAAAGGATATGAAATTTATGAAATAACGCCAAAAGTTGATGCGTTAGCCTCTAAAATCATTATCTTTGAAAGTAAAATCGCTCCTACTGTGGAAGGAGCCTACCGAACAACCGGCGGCGGCCGCCAGATAATAATACCTGATGCAGGGAAATGGACAAAGCCGGTAAAAGTTTATGAATTCACCATTAAAAAATAACAAACAATGGACATACAAAAATTAATACGCGAATCAGAAACCCTTGATAGGAAATATGACGAACGCCTCTCATTGTTACGCACCGCCTCGTACGAAATACTCAAAGGCAGTAAAATCCCGTATAACAAAAAAGACATAGAGGACTACCTATGGGAAGTGCTGTCAGCAGAAGATGGCGCAGAGAATATCTATCGTATGGTAATGACTCACGAGCAACGTATAATATCTAACGAAATGAACAAAGTCTGTTATCAGATAATAAAAAAGTATGGTGTAGATAATTTAAGATTAAAATCTAGTTTTACACGGTTGGTTGCATATGCCGAAAC
>CDZK01040061.1_pt1 | contig 13267 bp, 4 predicted proteins | sample 557401 | NCBI WGS metagenome assembly CDZK01 (sample SAMEA3182108, study PRJEB8094) | gut metagenome | biome: human; feature: gut; material: Stool; isolation source: human stools | place: Canada | collected 2013-04-25 | reverse complement strand
GCCAAGACCCGCGATACCTACGTTGCCTATCGCAAGGCCGGGTACTCCAAGAATTTTCTTGCAGAGCATGAAAGTGAGATCACGATCCACAAGGCCGCAAAGAACTATTTTGATGGGCTTGGCCTCAAGAAGCTGCCCACCATCAAGGCGCTGAATACCGAGTACGCCGAGCTGCTGGCGGAGAAGAAAGCCGCCTACGCCGAATACCGAAAAGCCCGCGAGGAAATGAAAGAGCTGCTGACGGCCAAGGCCAATATCGACCGTATTCTGGAGTTGGATAAGGAGCAGGAGGAAGCGAATGAACGACGGGAAAAAGAGGCGGAGCAGCGCTGAGCTGCCCGCTCACAAGCGGTTTGCAAAATCGCGCAGCCGATGGAGTTATCCATCGTTTCAGAACACAAGTTTTGTGTTCTGCGGGGATTGGGGCAGCGCCCCAACAAGCATGAAACAGGCGGGTTCCGTGTGAACGGAATCCGCCTGTTTTCGCAAAGTGGGTACCGCTTTGCATTGCTTGCCGCTTTCTTGCCCCTCGTTCGTACCCCCGTATTTCCCCTCTACCCATACTACAATCTGAACAGGGTGTTTTGGCCAGTTTTCAGGAAATTATCGCAAAAATAGCGTGCGTTCAAAGAAAAGATACAGCTTATTTTCTTCGTTTAATTCAACTCGTTTCCATGCTATACGATTGTCGAAATATAATTGCTCTGTGCGCGTTGAAGACGAATATCACACAGAACATGGGCAGGCCGCATTGCGCCGCGACTTTAATTTTGATTCTCCTGTGACACAGTAAGAAGTGACAAGACTCTATAAGTAAACATCGAATCGCACAGCGCAGGCATTTTGGCCTGATGCTGTGCGATTTCTTTTTCACCTCACGAAATGCTGGCCTGCACAGCCGTTTGCTATGCAGCGCGTCTCATCCTTTGGGATGATTTACATTTCAGAACAGCCGCGTATAATATAATTTGAGATAGATGGCAAAAGGCTTATGACAATCTCACTCTGTATCAAAGGGAGGGAAGAAATGATCGAAAATATCATCATAAAGCCCTCCGTTCAGAAACGGTTTGACAGCTTCATAGCGCATGGCAGAGTCCTTTTTTTCAGCGCGCCCTGCGGCTTTGGAAAGACCGTGCTGGCGGACACGCTGCTGCGCGGGCGGAATGTGCTGCGGCAAAGCGCGGCAGACCCAGACTGCGCGATCCCACCGTCAGCGCAGGACTGGGACATTCTGCTGATTGACGATCTTCAGCTCATGCAGGAGGAAGCCGGGCAGCAGGCTCTTTGCGAACTGATTCGCTCAAGTCCGGAGCGCCATTTCGTGCTGCTCTCGCGCGGTGTGCCGCCCGGCTGCCTGACGGCGTTTCAGTACACGGGGCTGATGACGGTGCTGGAGGCCGACGACCTGCTCTTTGATGCGGACGATGTGCGGCGGCTGCTCCGGCTTTACGGCGTGGAGGCGGCAGACAGTGAGATCGACGGAATTTTGAAAGAATCCGTGGGCTATCCGCTGGGCGTAGCCATCACCGCCCGGTGTATGTCTCCGGGCAAGCCGTGGACGCCGGAGTTGGTGGCGCGGGTGTTCCGGGAGGTGTTTCTCTACTTTGAAACCGCCATCTACCGGCGCTTTGACCTGCCGGTGCGGCGCTTCCTGTTGGAGCTGGCCCCCTTTGAAAGTTTTGACTTGGAAATGGCACGGATGGTCAGCGGCGATCCCCGTGCCGGCGAACGGCTGGACTGGCTTCTTCGATACACCACTATGCTGCGCTACGACGACTGCCAGTGCTTCCACTTCTGGTCGGGGTTCCGAGCTTTTCTCCGCTGGGAGATGGATCGGGAGTATACCGAGGAAAAGCGCAAAGCGCTCTTCAGCCGGGGCGGGCTGTACTATGAGCTGAAGGAGGACTACGCCCACGCCCTAGAATGCTACACCAGCGGCGGCGACCATGCCAAGGTCTCCGAGCTGCTGATCCGCAATGCGGAGCTACATCCCGGCATGGGGCACTATGCGGAGATGGAGCAGTACTACCGCGCACTGCCGGAGGCGGAAATACTCGCCTCGCCGTCTCTGATGCAGGGCATGAGTATGCTCTGCGCTCTGAGCGCGGACTATGACGGGTCGGAGCACTGGTACGGATGCCTGAAACGGTTCGTGGAGCGCTGCGGCAAGGAGGACGCCGCAGGTCGGCAGGCACGCGGCCGTCTGGCATGGCTGGACATTTCTCTCCCCCAGCGGGGCGTGAACGGTCTGACGGAGACCATTCCCGCCGTGTTCCGGCTGCTGATGAACAAGGAAGTGACGCTGCCGTCCTTCTCCGTCACAAGCGCGCTGCCCAGCATCATGAACGGCGGCAAGGACTTTTCCGCATGGAGCAAAAAGGACGACCTGCTCTACAAAACCCTCCGTCTCCCCGTGGAGGCGGTGCTGGGGCGGGACGGCGTGGGTCTTGCGGACTGCGCCATCGCCGAGAGCAAGTTTGAAAAGGGGGAGGACGTGGCCGGTCGGATGCTGGCCCTTCTCCCACAGCTGAACGAGGTCCGCAACCGGGGCACGCCGGACATGGAGTTCGCCGTCAGTGGACTGCTGGCCCGCAGCCAGCTGGCAAGCGGACAGCCCACCGACGCGCGGCGCACCATCGAGGTGCTCCGTGAATGCTTTGCCGAGCGCGGTTTGACACGCTTTCTGCCCAATATGGACGCCATGCTCTGCCGTATTGACATGCACACCGGCGACCTTGACGCGGCGGATGCGTGGTATCGGGAAAAAGCCCCGCGGGAGCCGACGCACCTGAACGTCATGCGGCGCTACCAGTATCTCACCCAGGCCATGGTGGAGCTGGAGGACGGCAGGCCGGACACGGTGCAGCTGACGCTTGCCCCGCTGGAGCCGTACGTCCAAAACTGCGCCCGCATCATCGACGGCATTCACCTGAATGTCCTGACTGCCATTGCCCTGTACCGCAAGAAGGACGAGCGGTGGCGCGAGCGATTGACGGCGGCGCTGGACGCGGCAGCGGAGTACCGCTTCATCCGCACCGTCAGCGTATACGGCACGGCGGTGCTGCCGCTGCTGGAAGTGCTGGACTGGGACGGCGACAAGGCATGGCGCAAGCGGCTGATGGCGGCGGTGCGGACGCAGGCGGCGTTCTACCCGCATTTCCTCGAACCCCGCCTTGCCCCCGGTGAGGAGCTGACGCCCACGGAGCTGCAAATTCTGCATCTGCTCTGCGCCGACAAGTCCAACGCCGAGATCGCGCAGATCATGGATGTGAAGCTGCCGACCGTGAAGACCCACGTCAGCCACATCCTCGACAAGCTGGACGTAAAGCGCCGGGCGGAGGCCAAGGCCGCCGCGAAGAAGCTGCGGCTCATTCCGGATGATCTATAAAAGCTGTGCCTGTGCTAAAACGGGCTGAATATAAACCCTATACGCATATCCTAAAGGAGGATCTTATGAAAAAACGAGTATTGAGCCTGCTGATGGCGCTGACGCTCTGTCTGACGACGCTGCCCACGGCAGTCTTCGCCGACGTCACGGAGAACGGCGAAGGAAGCGGCGGGACGCACTACGTCGCGGAGAGCGGCGGGACGCAGTATGAAACGGTGCAGAAGATCTTGGACGAAATAGAGGAAGGCGAGATCACGCTGCTCGACAGCGTCACGGAAGACCTCACCGTCTACGCCGCGACGACCATCCACATGAACGGGCACAGCATCACCGGCAATATTAATGCCACGGACAGTCTGACGCTGAACGGCGGCACGGTCGATGGTACTGTGAAGGTAGACGGCGGCACGCTCAACATGACCGCGCCCTCTGACGCTGCGGCTGCCATCGACGGCGGGCTGAACGTGGTTTCCGGCTCTGCTTCTGTCAGCGGCGCGAAGGTCGGCGTGAAGGGCACGCTGTACTTCGATGGCACGGATATGCTGATCTCCGGCGCAGTGAAGGCGGTCGAGCTGGATAGCGCGGCAGAGCCTGCCGCCAAAACGCTCTACGGCTCCGCCACAGTGAACGGCGATACCGCTGCGGAAGCTGGCTTTGACACCGATACCTATAAAGTAGGCGGCGAAATCGCAAAGAAGCTGACCAACAAGCAGGTGGGCAGCACCACACCCGCAGCGCCGAGCCTGACGCTGACCGAAACGAGCAAGAGCCTTACCGCGGGCAAGACCGCCATGTTCACTGCCAATTATACCGGCACGGACACGCTGAACGCCTATGTTCAGGGCAACGCGGTCAATGGCTACTTTACCATCAGCCAGAAGAACAACGGCGACGGCACTTATACCGTCTCCGTCAAGATCGATGAGGAAACGCCCGGTGGCACGTACACGCTGTTCGTTCACGAGGTGGGGAACACCTCCGTGCAGGCAAGCGCCACCATCACCGTCATCGGCTTGCCGGATGCAGCCGAGGTGAACGGCAAACAGTACAAGTCTCTCCCCAGGGCGCTGGCTGCGGCGCAGAACGGTGACACCGTCAAGCTGCTGGCCAACCATGTGACGGATGCAGACGCCCTCAATGCGCTCGGTGAAAATTTTACGTTCGAACAGTATGCTTCCATCGTACCCGTTGTCACCAAAACCCTGACGCTCGATCTGAACCACAAGACGGTCGACTACCTCGAGGTTGGATTCACAGAGACTAACGAGGAAACGCAGAAAAAAGAAACTCTCGCGACAGGCAACCTGACTGTTACAGGCGAGGCCGCTTACGGCAGAATTTCAAATCTCATGTTCATGGCCGGCGCACTGGACATCCGGAGCGGCGAGATCGGCGGTTCAGAATGCGTGGGACTTGTCTGCGACGTGAACAGCGGCACTGCGACCATCAGCAACGGCACGGTGTATGGCCTCACCGTATTGGAGGGTGCTTCCGTCACCGTCAATGGCGGTTCCAATCACGCGGGTGAATGGGTTGTCGCTTCCAGCGCTACGCTGAACATTACGGACGGCACGTTTGGCGATGTGCAGTTCACGCACAACGGAACCATCGCCATCAGCGGCGGCACGTTCCAAAGCATTAAGAGCTACATCGCAGAAGAGTTGCAGCCGCTCATGTCCCTGTTGGATACGCAGAAGGTGCACGCTTTCTACAAGGGCGACGACGTGCAGGACGGCAATGCAACGGAGCTGGCCGACGTAACCGTCAAGGAGCACACCCACGCCATGGTGAACAACAAGTGCGCCTGCGGTCTGTCCTGCGCCCACACGAACACCGAGGGCGCGAGCACCATCGGTAAAGACGGCAAGTGCACGGCCTGCGGGACGCAGTTCGCGGCTGGCATCGGCGAAACCTATTATACCGATGTGAAGTCCGCGCTGGATGCGGCAGCTGACGGTCAGACCGTCAAGCTGCTGGCAAACAAGATGCTGCCTGACGGCATATATGTCAGCAAGACCCTCACGCTGGATTTGGACGGACACAGTCTGAGCGGATACAGCTTGAAGGTCGGCGGCCTTACGGCCACGAGCCAGGTTCGCACCGGCAACCTGACGGTCATTGACAGCAGCGGCGGCAACGGTGCGGTGGGCGTGGCCGTGCGGGACGGCGGTACGCTGGTATTTGATCCGGAGAATGACCATACCACCCTGCTCCAGCTGGAGGTTTGGGGCGGCACAGTCGAGCTGTACGGCGGAAAGATTTTGAGAAGCGGTCTGCGGCTGAATAATAACATCACATTGGGTGATCTGCTTCCCGGGAACGCGGGACTTGCTTACTACCGTGGCGACACGCAGCTCACGCTGGAGGAAGCCGCTTCCCAGACCTGCGACCTGGTGGTAAAGTCGTGCAGCCACGGCGGCAAGAACGGCTTTGACAAAAGCGCCACTACCTGCCCCTACTGCGGCGCGCCCTCGGTGGCTGAAACAGCCTTGAGCCATGGCGAGGGCAGCCGCCAGCAGCGAAGATTTGCTGATTTGCAGACTGCCCTGGACGCAGACAGAGACGGCGGCTCGACCCTCACGCTGCTGGCCGACGTGACCGGCGATTACACCATCGACGGCACACAGGAGACGGGACTTAACCTGAACGGCCACTCCATCAAGGGCACAGTGACGGTCAAGGCGGCTGCGGGCAGAAACACCACCACCTTGAGCAATACGGAAAACACGACCACGGTCAGCATTGATGCGGTCGTTGCCTACAAGGGTGCAAAACTTGCCGGGTCGGGTGATTCTGCCGTGATCGGCACATTGACGTTGGCAGAGGACGCGACGTGGAAAAATATTCTGAATCTTAAAACACTTGGATACAAGGTGCTCAACGCGGACGGCACTCACAAGTGGTACGCCCCGGATGATGTCAAAGGCTCGCAGTTGAACAACGTTATTATCAATAGCCTGCCCATCACGCGCAAGAACTTGGCGTTTATGGTCAACGGGACGAACGTGAAAGACAACAAGGTGGAGCGCGGCACGACCGTCCAGCTCTGCGCCAGCTGCAATACAAGTGGTGCGGATGTATACATCTACACCGGGGAGATCGTTGGAAACAACGTGCCCACATACAGCCAGAAGAAAGCGGAATATAAACAGATTGGCACCAACTGGTACTATGTCGTAGACTTACCTTGTAACACGATTGGAAAATACAGCGTTTATTTCACCGCCACCAAGGACGGCTACACGGTGCAGAGCACCGAAAGGAAGCTGACCGTCACCAAGCCGAATCTCAGCAATGCCGAGATCACATTCCCCTATGGCAATGAAGCGGCCTTTAATTCTGTGTCTGCGACCGGTGTGCCGACGTTTGTCGTGACATACAAAGGCCAAACGCTGGAAAAAGATGTGGATTTCACCATTACCGGCGGCGGCAGCACCTACGATGTAGGCCCCTGTACGCTGACCATCAAGGCAACAGACGACGGCGATTATACCGGAAGCAAGTCTGCCCAATGGAATGTCCGACCGCTCAAAGTAGCGGCTTCGGTCGGCAACATCATTAAGACATACGACGGAACGACAGATCTGCCTGAAAACACGAAAATCACATTTAATAGCGCGGACAGCTATTATACTGGTGCTACGCTACAGCTGGCTAAGGGTACAGATTATGAGGTGTCCAACGCCCGCTATGATTCCGCCGATGCCGGCCAGAAAAAGACTGTCTCCTTCACTATCGAGTTAAAGAATGCGGGCTATGTCTTTGAAGACGGCACGACCCAAAAGGACTTTACGCTGAACGGCGCGGATTTTGATGATAAGACCTTCCAGATCAATAAGGCCACCGTGCCCATGAATAACCCGACCGGCACACTGAACATAATCAACGGCACATGTCAGACGTACACCTATGACTTCAATAATATACTGCCCGGACTGTCCGAGGGCAAATATGGCACGATAAGCTATGGTCAGGCTGATATTTCCCTTGTTTCTCAAAGTGGGTACTATTACGACGAGACGATCGTAGAGTTTAAAAAAGGCGTGCTGACATTGGCACAGTTCTATGCGAAAGATGGAAACATGACCGGCAAAATCGGTACCGTCAAGGTGAATGTCACCACCACCAACTACGAAAACTTTCAACTGAAGCTCGTCCTCTACGCGGTGGACCAAATCAAGCCCGTGCCGGACGGCACAATCACCGCAAGCGAGATCACCTACGGCAACGAGCTGAGCATGAGCACCATCATGGGCAAGATGAAGGACTCCACCACGGGTGATGCAGTCAACGGTACATTCGCATGGACAGATGGCACAATCACTCCTAACGCAGGCGACTATGAAGCCGAATGGACATTCACTCCGGCTGCGGGCTACGAGAAATACGCGACTGCGACCGGAACTGTGACCGTCAAGGTCAAACCGGCGAAGCTGATCGTTTCCGTGAAAGCATCCAGCATGTATTACACCGGCAAGGAACAGATCGCATCGATCATCGCGTCTGGACAAAGCGTAGACAGCACTCCCGTGACGTTCACCTACAGCGACAAGGTAGACGGCAACTATACTTCGGGCGTACCGACATTCACCGACGCGGGTACATACACCGCTTACTACAAGGCGGAAGCCGCGAACCACGAACCAGCTACCGGTACGTTCACCGTGACCATCGACCCGCTGCCGATCAGCCTTCTCTCTGTTTCGTCAATCTCCAAGACCTACGACGGCAGTGCAGATGTCACGCTCACTGCGGACAAGCTGACGTTTTTCAGCAAAACGGCGAAGGCCACGAATATTAAACTTCCCGATACGGCGCTCACCTTCTCTGACGCCCAATTTACCAGTAAGCAGGAGGACGGGAGCTATCTGCCCTCGCCGGAGGTCGGAAACGGAAAGGCGCTTTCCTTCACCATGACGCTCACAAGCAAAAACTATGTGTTTGAAGGTGAGTCGGAAGGTACCACAGAGGTCAGCGACGTTTTCGCGACCGATGATGCGAACCGGTTCACCATCACCAAGGCGGCCGCACCCACAAATATCCAGTCCGGTACGCTGACCATCACCAATGGCCTGCACAAGACCTATTCCTTTGACCTCTCAACGCTGCTGCCGAAGCTGACTGCTCCCTGTGACTACGGCACGATCACCTATGACAAGAAGGTTGATACCAATCTGGGCGTTGGCTCCTTTATTACCCTTGTAAACGGCAAGACCGGTGAGCTGACACTGGAAGCAAACAGAAGCGGCACGGACGAAGGACAATTCGGCACGATTACGGTTACAATCTCCACGAGCAACTATCAGGACATCATCTTGACCATCAACGTCATTGCGAAGAACAGGATCACTCCCACCGGCACACCGACGCTGAGCAAGAACGCCATCACCTACGGCGACGCCCTGAATACCATCGCTCTCTCCGGCAAGCTCCATGATAATGTCAACAACGTGGATGTCGATGGAACCTTTGAATGGGTGGACGGCACGCATATACCCGTGGTTGGGAACGGTACCTATGCAGCCGAGTGGATTTTCGAACCGACTGACACCGAGAAGTATTTAACGGTTTCGGGAAGATCGAATATCACTGTCGAAAAGGCTACGCAGTACGGCAAGGTCGGCATGGCAGGCTATACTTACGGGCAAGCGCCAAGCACACCGACCTTGACAGACCGGACGGGCGATTTGAATGCTCAAGTGACCTACCGTTATGCCGCTGCTGGCAGCGGCTCCGTTCAGACGTGGGATATCAGCAATCCGCCCGCGCTGAACGCCGGTACCTACCGTATGTACGCCAGCATTGGTGATACGGATAACTACTACGGATTTGAAGCTGTGTATTGCGAATTTGTGGTAGCGAAGGCAACGCCGACCTACACCGTTCCCACCGGGCTGACGGCAAAATACGGTCAGACGCTGGCGGATGTGACGCTGCCGGACGGCTGGAGTTGGATGGATAGCAGCGAATCTGTGGGCGGCGCTTCGACTGCCGCCAAGACCTTCCAGGCAAAGTTCACTCCGAAGGACACCGAAAACTACAACACAGTGGAGAACATTGAACTTGAAGTCACGGTGAACAAGGCGGATGGCGGCAACCTCAAAACGGTCGAGCTGGAGCAGAAGTACACGGACGCCTCGGATCACACCTACACGCCGGACTGGGCCGGACTGCCCGCCGGGCAGGACTGGACGTTCAGCAGCGAGGCGAGCATCGTCCTGTCCAAGCAGGACTTCGCAGCGGACGGCAGCTTGCTGACCTATGCCATCTCCGGCGGCAAGGCGGGTGACAAGATCACCATCACCCTCAAGGCGTCCTGTGACAATTACGAGGATTTCACCATCACGCTGAACGTCACTCTGACAGAAAAGGACGATCAGAAGCCGTTGACCATCACCGGTGCGGGTAGTGTGGTCTACGGTCAGACACTGACATTGACCACCACTGGCGGCTCCGGCACGGGCACAGTGACCTACCGCATCGACACAGACGCGAGCACCGGCGAGGCGACCATCGATCCCGAAACCGGCGTTCTGACTCCCGTCAAGGTCGGCTCTGTCAGCGTCATCGCGACTAAGGCGGGCGACAACGACTACAACGACGTCACCAGCGCTCCCTTCGTGCTCATGATCAAACCGGCCACGCCTACCGGCGAGCCGAACTACACCAAGATCACCACCAGCGGCAAGACGCTGAAGGACGCGGCGCTGACCACCAAGGGAAGCACTCTGAATCCCAGTGACGGCAAGCTGGAATGGGTGGATGACAAGGGCGAGCCCCTGCCCGACGATACCACGGTCAAGGCCAACACGACCTACAAATGGCGCTTCACGCCTGATGATGACAACTACACGACCCTGACCGGCGAGGTTGAGCTGTATCACAAGTCCAGCAGTGGCGGCGGTTGGTACGACAGCTACTACACCATCAAGGCAACTGCCGGGGCGGGCGGCTCTATTTCTCCCTCCGGCAGCGTCAGCGTCCGTGAGGGCAGAGATCAGACCTTCACCATCACCCCAGATAAGAGCTATGCCGTCTCCAACGTCAAGATCGATGGCAAGAGCATCGGCACGGTGAAGTCCTACACCTTTGAGAATGTCAGCAGAACCCATACCATCGAGGTCATCTTTATGAAGGCCAACGGCAACCCCCAGACCGGCGTGTTTGTGGATGTAGCCACCGGCAGCTATTATGAGGACGCTGTGGATTGGGCAGTGGGGAACGGTATTACGCAGGGAACCGATGATACCCACTTCTCCCCGGATGGCATCTGCACCCGTGCGCAGGCCGTGACCTTCCTGTGGCGTGCCGCTGGCAGTCCAGCGCCGAGATCGCGCACTGTGCCCTTCACCGACGTCCCCGCGGGCAGCTATTATTACGACGCTGTGCTGTGGGCGGTGGAGAACGGCATCACCAAGGGCACCAGCGACACCACGTTCAGCCCCAACATGACCTGCACCCGCGCCCAGATCGTCGCATTCCTGTGGCGTTCCGAGAAGTCCCCGGCAGCGGGTACGGCCAATCCCTTTGCCGATGTGAAGTCCGCCGCCTACTATGCTGATGCGGTTCTGTGGGCGGTCAAGGAGAACATCACCAGGGGAACCACCAACACCACATTCAGCCCCAACGCGGATTGCACCAGAGCGCAGATCGTGACTTTCCTCTGGCGCTGCAAGAAGTAAGCGGCTGACATGAACCTATAAGCGAACATCGGACAGCGCAGCGGACGGGCATCTCGCCCCGAAGCTGCGCTGTTCTCTTTTCGCTGCGAGAAACAAATCAATGACATTTTGAGCTGCGCCGCTATCCCAGCGCGGCAAGGAGACAGCATTATGAAAAGAATCACAAGAATCATTCGTCCAATCATCTGCATGTCCGTCCTTCTCTTTGCTATGACCACGGCAGTCATGGGCTGCTATCAGAAAGAGACGGAGCCTATCGACATTCCCGGCAGAACGCGTTCCGGCACATCTGCACCTCAGCCATCAGCGACTCCCGCAGGCGAAGTTATCCCCTCGGTGGACAGGCAGGCAGAGTTGGCGGAAGCCAGAGCGAAGAATCCCGACACCGCGGCATGGCTGTATATTCCCGGTGCGGAGATTGACGATCCCGTGATGCAGGCGGAGGACAACGGCTATTACCTGAAGCTGGATGAAAACGGTGAGTATGCCATGTGGGGCTGCTATTATGCCCATTGTGAAAATGAAATCGGCGGCAGGGATAAGCTGGACAAAAACGCCACCATTTTCGGTCACTCCGCCAGCAACTGCGACCCGGACGGTATGCGGTTTACCAAGCTCTACCGTTATATGGACGCAGACTTCGCAAAGGAGCATCCGTATATCCATCTCTCTGCGGATGGCGAGAACATGATTTTCCAGATCACCGCTCTATTCGTCACGGATATTGGTTTTGACTATATTGCACCTGATCCCACGGGAGATGACCTGACCAGCTTCTTTGAGACGGTTGCGCGGAAAAACTGGCTGGATATTGACGGTGTGACCTTCTCCGAGGGGGATACCTTCCTGACCCTCTCCACCTGCTGCCGGAAGTATGACAAGGCCAACAGCGGCAATCAGCGGCTTGTGGTCATGGCAAAGCTGCTGCCGGAGGGGGCCACGGAACAGGCGTTCACCGTCAAGCTGGTGAGGAAGCCGGAAATGCCCTGAAAGAAATCAGAATACGACGATAACAGGACACCCATCCTTGCGGTACTGAAAAGCAGCGTATGGTATAGGGAAAACGGCGGCTGCTCTGTACGGGGCAGCCGTCGTTTTTGCTGTCCCAACATTTTTCAGATGAAAGGGACCTATGCGTATGACAGGAGAGCACAGGAGGTGCCGCTAATGCTGCGGCGACGAGCCGCGCCGGGAGCATAACCGGGCGATACCCGGACACCGTAGGATACCTATGCCCTCCGACAGCCGCCGACAATTTCCATACTGAACCGCGCCCAAGCGCCCATACAGGCTTTTATGCCTGTGTGGGCGCTTTTTGTCGTTCACGGCACTTCTCCGCCGTGGGCTGCCGCTCCCTGCCGCCCTTCGTTCAGGCCTTTTTACCCACTCGGATCTGAACGGAGGAACAAAATGTTTAATAGAAAAAGCATCTATGCGCTGAATAAGAAAGACCCCGATGCCATCGTTTATATGGACGCCAATGAAGTCATCGTCCGCCTGACCCGCGAGGACTTTGCCAGCGAGGAAGAATTTCTGAAATGGAAATCTTGGTCGGATGGAAACTACCGCACTGAGGACAATCAGGATGTGGTAGAGGGGAAACACAATACGTCCATTGATGACCTGTCCGAAGCCGCACTTTCTATTCCTGCCATTGATGTGGTTATGGAGCGCCAGCACGAGAAATCTGAGCGGCGCAGAATGGCTTCCACGATGGTTTCTCAGATCAGGGACAAGCTGACGGAAACACAGTTCCGCAGGCTTTGGATGTACTACGTTGGCGGAATGACCGTTGATGAAATTGGGCGGATTGAGGGCATCAGACACCAGAACATTTCCAAAAGCATTGGCTCCGCAATGAAGAAAATCAAAAAATTTTTCCCGTAAGCTCAAAAACAGGGTGCAAAAATGCCCTAAAAAAGATGATAGGTGAAGGGACATTCTCCACGAAGCCTTTCGTTGAACGTTGAAAACTGAATAGACCATGATGCAGGCACAAAACCCGCGTGATAGCGGCATAAGGTGCGCCGCCACGACGATGGCTTCAAGGAGGTGATTCCGGAAAAGCCATCCGAGCGATCTACGCAGCCTTAGACCCGATTCGGCAAATCGGGCGCAATGACAGCGCGGCGGATAATGAAACTTGCTCACGCCCTCCCACAGACTTGAGGGGGAACCCTGCGGTATGCGCCAG
>CDZK01027384.1_pt1 | contig 13307 bp, 3 predicted proteins | sample 557401 | NCBI WGS metagenome assembly CDZK01 (sample SAMEA3182108, study PRJEB8094) | gut metagenome | biome: human; feature: gut; material: Stool; isolation source: human stools | place: Canada | collected 2013-04-25 | reverse complement strand
TTATCAAGATAAAGATAAATATAATGATTTATATGTTTATCAAGTTATAAATAGTGGTAGTTATACTCCTTGTAGTAATCAAGTAATAGGTACTATTGGTGTTGATAATGAAGCTAAATTTGGTTATTACGAAAATATTAATGGTGATGAACTATTTAGAATACCTGATTTAATATTTGATGCTGAAGCTATTGGTGGTGAACATACTAGAGGTTTTATATATAATATGAATAATACTTTTAATAAGTTTTATATTCGTGCTAATATTGATACTACTTTATGGAATCAAATTAAAGAATTAGGTTATGTTGGATGGTTTATTAGTTATGAAAAAGTTGAACCTATTACTAGATATACTGGATTACTAACTAGAAAAGATTATTGTAATATAGCTAGTAATGTTACTTGGCAAGATGGTAGTTGGGGTACAAAACCCGGTTTTGTAGCGAATAATTTTACTAGTGATAAATGTTATCTATATAGTGGTCGATTTGATATTGATGATAGTATTAAATATGATTTTAATATTATTCGTATTGATGGTAAATGTAAATTTGAACCTTATAAAGAGAAACATGATGTAGTTGATATGGTAGTTAATACTACCTATCCTTATAGTTATAATATGCCAGTTATAGGTGTAATTAGTAGAAATGAATATAAACCTATTAATAATTATAAATTAGTAATTGCTGATAGTGTTACTGATAGTAGAGCTGGAAAAGGAACTGCTCTTGAAATGGATGATTATAAGGAATTACTACTTGATGCTGAAACTATGTTTCTTGCAACAGTTCTTAATTGTACTAAAAATATTTATACTAGTAAAGAAAAAGAACTTGTAAGACTTAATGATGTTTGTTATAATGGTGGAACTTATTCTATTGAACATGGATATAATGGTAGAATGACTTATGATGGTGTTCTTATTTATAATGATAATGGAGTTATAATGAACGAAGGTAATTATAAATTATATACTCCTACTAATAATCAATATTATTATAGTGGTGATGAACCATGTTGGTTTGATATTCCATTCAATGTTTATATTCAGTTTCCTTTATATAGTGATAAGTTCTTTGAAAGTAAACGTTTTAATAATGAACCTAGTAAGATAGCTTTTAGTATTAAAGAAGAAACTGACAAGAAAAGTGTTGCTTTTGGTACATTTGTAGAACCTAAAAATAGTGTTGATTTATTTAAAGACCCAATTGGAAATGTTGACCAATATGTTCCTAAATTGTTAACTCAATATCGTAATGATATTATTAATATTACTCGTTTTGATAAAACTATAAGACGTAGTAATGTTATTCAAGATGAAAGTGAAGTTAATGCTTGGAGAATATTTCCTATTGAGGGTTATAAAAATATTACTGAAAATAAAGGAAGTATAACTAATTTAGTTGGAATTGGATATTATCTTTTAGTTCATACTCAACATAGTATGTTTATGTTTGATATAAGTGCTGCACTTAAAACTAGAGATGAAAATGTTCAATTATATCAGCCTGATGCTTTTGAAGTTGATTATAAAGAAGTCTTTACTAGTGATAAAGGTTATGGTGGACTGCAAGATGATTTAGCATATATAGTTGGAGAATTTGGTTATATTTTTTATAATGATGATTTTCATAAACTTTATCAATTTGATGATGGTCAACTTAAAATAATGGATGAAGATATTAAATTATGGCTAGATAAATATCATCCTAATAAAGTTAGATTTGCTCATGATAAATTTAATAATCGTATTCTAATTAAATTTGATTATACTTATGATAATATTAATCCTAATACTAAAGAATCTATTATAGAATCACATAATGAAGTTATTAGTTTTAATTATAAAGTAGGTAGTTTTATTAGTTTACATGATTATTATTTTAATAATGCTTGGTCTACTAAAACTAAATGTTATTTTCAAACTGAACATAATGATGATAGACTTAACTGCCCTCTTCATGTATTTACTTATGAATATAATTATGGTAGATTTAATACTCACATGGGTGATGATAGTAGAAGTCTATATTTAGTATCTAAACAAGAAGTTGGTGATGAGCCTATATTAGTTCATAATAGTTATATTGATATTATGGTTAATGAATCTTATGAACTTATTAAATTTCTTGAATTTATTAAATATAAAGTACGTAAGATATATATTCCTATTTATAGTGATAATATTAATAATCCTGTTGATTTAAGAGAACATCCTTATGCTGGAGATATACTTCGTATATTTAATGAAGATAATGATACTGATGATATAGATATTAATATTGATAAACTTAATGAATTTAATAAGTATAAAAAACCTTGGTATGAACTTACTCAATATAACTTTAATTATTTCCGTAATGCAATTAAAGAACATCCTAATACAGTAAGTGATAAACTTCGTAGAGTATATGGTAATTATTTTGTAGTTCGTTTTATATTTAATAATTCAGATAATAAGCGCATTGAATTTGAAAGTCTTGAATGTGCTCAAACTCAATTTAGAAAATTATGATACAGTATAGAGATAGACAAAGACAAAAAGCTTTTATTGGTGCTATTATTGGTGCAGCTGCTAGTATTGCTGGTGGTATAATTAAAGGTAATAAGCAAAAGAAAGCTCAAGAAAAAGCCCAAGCTGAAGCTCAAGCTGCACAAGACCATAAAGATGCTTTACAAAATGCTCAAGCTTTAACTAGTGCTTATGCTAATCAAGATTATGTTGGTCAATATAATGATAAGCTTACTCTTAAATGTGGTGGTAGAGTTCGACGTAAAGCTGGTTTCGGTACTGAGTTTGCTCAAGCTCTTCCTGGACTAGGTAATCTTGCTAGTTCTATTACAGGAGTTCAAGGACTTGGTGAATTAGGTACTGCAATAGGTCAAGGTATTTCTGCTAATCAACAAATTAATGAAAATAAACGTATTGCTCAAGAAGCTGAACAGCGTAAACAACTTCAAGCTGGTCAACAGCAACTTAATATTACTTCTGATAAAATGACTAATCCAATGACTATGTATCAACGTTCTAGTTTTATTAATAAATATAAATGTGGCGGACGTAGAAAAGCATGGATTGGTGCTGCTATTGGTGCTGCTGGAAGTTTAATTGGTGGTATGTTTGGAAGTAAAGGACAACAACCAATTCAAGTTAAACAAGCTGACCAAGCTAGTTATAGTGCTCCTAAAACTGGTCTTGAACGTCCTGAATGGATTACTAATGGTACTGTTCAACAACCTGTTATGCCTCAATCAGTATATCGAGATAGGCTAAATGTATATCGCTGTGGCGGTCATAGACGCTAGTCTTTTGCTCTCTGTTGAATTATTATATATAGGTATGAACTATTAATCGACTGATAGGCTATCGTTCAGCAGAGAGCCTTAAAATCAATTAAATTACAATTTCTCATTATATTATATAAAATGCCTAGAAAAGATAAAGTTATTCATATAAGTAATTTACCTAGTACATTTAGAGGTAATGTTACTCGTAATGGAAGATTTATTCAAAATAGTATTCCTCCACTCGGTGGAGCTTATGATAAAGTTGCTAAATCTACTGGTTTAATAAGACTCGGTAATGAATTTCTCTATAATGGTGTGAATAATTTAGTATCTAAAGATAATAGAGAAAAATTAATGAATAATACTGCTGGTAGACTTATTAATTATGTTAAAGATTTTAATAAAGAATCTCTTCCTAATGATGAAGACCTTGGACCAACTTTTCCATTTAATATTATTCAAACTCCTAGAACTAATGGAAGAAATATCCCACAAAAACAATATGCTACTGGTGGAAAAGTTCCTAATGTAGTTGATGGTGGTATTGCTCATCCTCTTGGTAATAATTTCTTTTATATGAATGGAAGAAAACATAGTCAAGGTGGTATTGATATTGGGCCTAATGATAAAACAGGTATTGAAGTAGAAGACGGTGAAATTGTAGAAACTAATGGTGATGAACTTAAAGTTTATTCTGCTCAACCAATTATTAATGGAATTAGTCCTGCTAAATTAGTTATGGGTGGAGCTAATCCTAATAAAGTATTTAAAGCTCAAGAAGATTTTAAAGATAGAAATAAAATTAATGATGACGGTACTATAAAAGCTATGGGTGGTTTAAGTAGAGATAAAGATTATGGTTCTAAAAAGAAACCTTATCCTAGTGTAGCTAAAAAAGATTTTGCTGGAGGACATAGAAGTTATCCTATTCCTACTAAAGCAGATGCTGTTGACGCTTTAAGATTAGCTGGATTACATGGTAGAAATGATGTTAAAGCTAAAGTTTATAATAAATATCCAGAACTTAGAAAGAAAGGTAATGTTGGATTAGTTGTTAGTATTAATGGTAATGTTAAGAATGGATTAATTCATTCTCCATCCTCTACGGGGGGTCTACGTGATAAATTTGCTGTTGGTGGAAATCGTATTAATCGTCATGGAAGAACTTTGGAATATGATGAACAAATTGGAGCTTATGTTCCTATAACTAATAGAACTATTAATAGAACTTCTACTTATCCTATTAATAAATCTGCTAGAGGTGAAACTATTGTTGGCAGTGATTATACTTTTAGAAATGGAAGATGGTCTAAAAATAATAATGTAAATACTAATACTAATAAACCTAATATTGATAATGAAAATCGTCGTCCTCAATATTATGCAGAACGTAGACTTCCTTTATTTGAAGATGGTGCTGGAATTACTAGCGGTTTAGTTAGAGCTGGTTGGAGTCATGGAAATAACAAAGGTGTTAGTATGAATAATACTAATATTCCAAGTTTATCTGCAACTAAATCTAGCGGGAAGACCCCCCGTGGAGGACGAAGTAAGTCAAATCAATCAACTCAATCTGTTCCTACTAAAACACCTCCTATTGCTGTTTATAATCGTAATCTACCAAAAGTAGAAGCTAATATTCCAACTACTTTACCTGTTTCTACTAGTACACCTGCTAAAGGAACTACATCTTCCGATGGTAAAGGTCAAGGTAAATTTAAAAATCTTACTACTGCTGATTGGATTGGATTAGGTAGTAATGTAGCTGGTAGTTTAGCTAGCTATTTTGCTAGTAGAAGAGCTATTAATAAAATGAGAGGTCCAGGTCAACCTACTCTTATTAGTGCTAATAAACTTAAAACTAAATATAATATTAATCCTCAACTTGATAGAATTAGAGAAGATAAATTCGAAGCTTATCGTGATATTGATTCTAATACTGCTAGTAGTCGTGTTAGTTTAGCTCGTAAACAACGAGTTCGTAATACTGCTGGTCAAGCTGCTAATGAACTTTATGGTAATAAAGAAAATATAGAAACTAATCTTATTAATCAAGATAGACGTAATCAACAAAGTGTTCGTCAATTTAATGCTCAACAATACAATCAATATATAGATAGAAAAACAGCATTTGATAATGGTATTAGAGAAGCTAAAGTAACTAATATTAATAATTTATTTAGTGGTATTAATGCTGGTATTCAAGATATGATTAGTAGATATGAAAATCGTAAAGCTTTAAATAATACTATTGGCGCAATGAGAGCATCTGCCCCTAATGTAGATGATAGAATTATGAGAGATGCTGGAGTTGATTATGATGAATTTATTATTCGTAAACGTAGAAAACTTGGAGGAAAACAATCATGCCGATAAACTTTTATACTCCTACTTTTAGACAACAAGTTAATCCTATTGACTTAAATGTCTTAGCTAGAACTTATAATACTCTTGAACAAGGGCATCAACAAGCTATTCAAACTAAATCTCAGATTGATGCTCAACTTGCTCAATTAGATTTAAATGAAGCTGAAGATGCTTGGCGTCAAGAACAACTCAATAAAGTTCGTAATGCTCTTACTGAAAATATGCAATATGGTAATGCGTATTCTAGTCTTGATGATATAGTTGGAACTTATGGAGATATAACTTCAAGTCCGGGAATGATTGGTCGTTTACGTGCTCAACAAGATTATAAAGCTTATATGAATAATCTTGATAAACGTACTGATTTATCTGAAGATTATAAGAATTATTATCGTACAGTTAATAAATATAATTATCAAGATATAACTGATAAGAATGGTAATGTTATTGGTGGAAGTAAATGGACTCCTATTGATAAAGAAGTTTCTGAAATTCCTATGAATCAAATACTTAATCAAGCACTTCAATGGGCTGCTAAAGAACAAGGCGGAGGTAGTCAAACAAGATGGCTTGATGCTAACGGTAAAGTTACTGATGATATTACTAAATCTGTTACAGGAGAAATTTATTCTCATACTAAAGGTGATTGGCAAAGGTTAAGTAAAGCTAAACTTGCTGAAGCTGTTAAAGCTGTTATTGAAAATACTCCTGGCGCTAAAGCTAGTCTTGAACAAGATTATAAGATTGCTAAATGGAAATATGACCAAAATGGTAGTAATCCTGATATAACAGATAAAAATGGTATTCTGCTTACTCCTGAACAGTATCTTGCTAAACGTATTGACCCTTTCTATAATGCTGCAACTTTTTATAATCAAAGTAGTAATACTACTTATGGTGAAGCATGGAAAGCTCAATTAGCTTTAGCTAAACAAGCTGGTTCTGGAAGTAGTGCTCAAAGAAAACAAGCTATTGATAATTTAACTTATAAAGGTACTCCTGTTCGTATTGATAATTTTATGCCTGCTCAAGCTCAAGCTGAAATTACTAGCAATAGACAATCAATAGCTGGATTACTTAGTAAATATAATCCTGATATTAATATTAATTTAAGCACTGCTAATCCAGATGATATTAGAACTAGTATCATGACTAATATTACTAATACATCTGATAGAGCCTATGCTCTTAGTTATCTCAATGATATTATTGATAATCAAGAATATATTAATAGTCTTAAAGTTGGTAAATCTCAAGATAGTATCGACGGGTTTGATACATATAATTCTATTATTAGTTTAAGTGATTTGCCTAATAATAAATATTCTGATACATATAGTAAATATGTTAATCAAATATTTGGAGATAGTTCTGCTATTAGACAATACTTTAATAACGATGATGTATATAATTCATTTATTAATGCTATTGGTGGAGAGAAAAAAGCTGCTAGTCTTGGAATAAGATTTGGTTCTGATGGTAATGGTTATAGATATGCTGAATTACCTAAAGATTATCATAAATCTATTTATAGTTTTGGTAAAGCTGTTAAAGAAGCTGAAGATACTAGAAATCCTTTAAATGCTTTTCTTAATTCTGCTAAGACTAGATTTTTTGGTTATGGTGATAAATTTGTTAGAGTTGATTCTAATGGTGAAGAACATCATGCTGGATTACCAACAGGTAATAAAGAACCTTATATTGGTTTAATTGATTATGTTGATTCTCTTAAATCTAAAAATGATGCTGTTCTTGACGGTGGGCAAATAACTTCTTCTACTATTGGTATTAGTGCTTTAACTCCAGAATTAGCTGAAATTAATTTTATGATGAACGCTAATCCTGAAGAAGCTAGTAAACTTTCAGCTTATAAAAAGAATAAAGAAGAACAAGCTATGATGGCTATTCGTAGTGGTATTGATTTAACTCAAGGAGAAGCTTATATTACTAGTGAAAATGGAATATTTGAACCTATGACTTCTGAGGATAGAAAAGCTTATACAGCTTATCTTAGAAGTGCTAAAGAAAATGAAATTACTCCTACTATTGTTCGTGACCCAAAAACTGGTGATGTTGGAGTTCAAATTAATATTGCAGGTTACTATGATACAGAAGGTAAACTTAAAAGAGAACCTATTACTTTACTTGTAGGTAGTGGTGCTATTGATAGTTCTATTATTCAATCTTGGAATCAAGATACTAGTTGGAGAGCTGCTGGTAAAGTAGAAAATTACTATAATGCTAATAGACCTATTTCTCTTACTAATAATGCTGCATTTACTGGAATTGATAAATTTAAATTAGTACCCAATGGTGGAGGTTTTAATTTAATTAATTCTACTAATAATCAAACTATTGGTTTAGTAAGTAAAGAAAATGCTGTTGATATTGTAGATAATTTATCTCAATGGGAACAAACTGTAACTGCTGTTAAAGCTGGAATGACAGTAGATGAAAATGCTGTTAAAGCTATTCAACAAAATGTTGCTACTAAACTTGCTCAACTTAGTGGTAGTTCAGACCCTTATGTTATTCAATATTACTATGATGAATTAACTAATAATCTATATTAATATGGATGTATTAAAGTTTCTACAAGGTGGTAATAAAACACCTAATCCTGAATATAATCCTAAAACTAAAAAGGGGGCTATACAGCCTCCTACTTTAGTTGATTACAACCCCGGCACTTCTATTAGTGACCGGGGTCGTGGTCATTTATTTAGTCGTATTGCTGGGCAATCATATAATCTTAATCAATATGATATAGATAAATATGCTCATTATGATGTTTATGTTAATCCTGTTGATGACCCAGAAAAACTTGATAAAGAACGTGCTGCTAATCAAAGTAATTGGGAACAAGGATTAAGAATGATTGGACAGATTGGTAATGAGATTACTGTTGGTACAGCTATTGGTTTTGCAGATTTAGCTGATGCTTTCTATAATATGGTTAGTAATAGTCCTAATGATTATCAATCTGAAATAAGTTCTGAACTTGAATCTTTAAAAGAATCTATTAATGAGCGTTTAGCTATATATAGAGAAAATCCTAATGCTGCTTTTGATATTGGAGATTTTGCTTGGTGGGCTAGTAACGCTCCTAGTATAGCTAGTTCTTTAACTCTTATGGTTCCTAGTACTGGTCTTGCTAAAGGTGTTTCTTTATTAGGTAAAGGTATAAAGTTTAATAAATTAGCTAATAAAATGGCTAATGCTATTAATATGACTCAAAAGAGTAGAGCCATTACTGGTAGAATAGCAGAAGCTACTGCTATTGGAGTTCCTTCTCGTTATCTTGAAAATTATCAAGAAGCTAGACAAACTTATAATGATATTGAAGATTATTCTAAAACTCAACTTGCTAATATGAATGATAAACAAAGAGAAGAGTTTTATAATAATAATCCTAAATATAAAGATATGTCTGATGAAGAAGTAGCTAAAGATATTGCTAAAAATAGTGCTGATATTACTTTTGCTGAAGATTGGGCTAATGTTCTTTTTGACGTATGGCAAGTTTATAGTTTAAAGAACTTATGGAAAAATGCTTTAAGTGGTAATACAACTAGTTCTAGACTTAGAAATTTAAATATTGCATTTAATAGTAATATTGATGATGCTGCTGCAATTACTAATGCTTTAAGTAATAAAACTACTAAACAAGCTATTACTAGTACATTAAAAGATGTGGGTAATGATATTCTTCATGGTATAAGAGCAGAATGGACTGAAGGGGTTGAAGAAGCTATTAATTATATAGCTAGTCAAGATGGTTTATATAATGGTAAAAAAGTATTTAATAAAGATATTCCTCAACAAACTATTAAAGATTATCTTCAAGACCCAATGTTATGGGAACAAGCATTTTGGGGTGCTCTTGGTGGTGTTACTTTTAGTAGTGTTATGAATAAAGCTGGAGAGTTTATTAATAAACGTCTTGATAAAGATTGGACTTCTGCTGAAAAACAAAGAGAAAACGAAATTCTTGGTCGTACTGCTACTTTTCAAGCATATCAAGAAAGACTTAATAGTATTGCTAATGGTAAAAATCCATTTATAACTATTACTGATGAAAATGGTCAACAGGTTAATCCAAATATTATTACTGGTACTGAAGAAGAACTTCGTAATATAGCTGAAAAAGAATATATGGATAATATTATTATTAATTCTATGAACGTTGGTAATTTAGGACTTCTTGAAAGTTCTATTAATAGTAAAGAATTTAATGATAGTATTACTAATAAACTTGGATTACAACAACAAGATAGTAATGAACTTATTAATAGATTTAAAACTGAAATTAATAATCTTAAAAATGAATATAATACTACTTTAAATAAAGTTAATAGACTTGGTGGCGGATTTGAAGTTGGTCGTATTATAGCTACCCAAATGGTTCATGCTCGTAATCGTCAAGAAAATTATAATAATCTTCTTAATTGGGCTAATGATGTTTTAAATCAAGATATTACAAATAATCATATTGAAGATGTTGATATTAATTCTGCTAAGAATGGTATTTATCAACATATTATTGATAGTATTCAAAGAGATATTAAAACTATTCAAGATAACGCTGCAATTAATAATTCTGTTAAACAAGAACGTATTGCTCAATTAAATGAGCGATTAGATGCTATTAATAAACTTTATACTCCTATTGATATTGAAAATAAAAATGATGTTCAATCAGCTATTCAACTTCAAAAACAATATAATGAAGTATTTAAAGATTTAGCAGAAGTTGTTAATGCTGAGATTAATGTTGAGGTTAATAAAAATCAACTTAATTTATCTGATGATAATATTAAATCTCGTATAACTTATCTTAATAACTTCTTTGATAATAGTCGTAAAAAGATTGTTAATAAAGCTATGGACGATTTACGTAATGCTTATAAACAATATGGAAAAGATTATGTTAATTCTGTTATTAAAGATGCTAATAATGGTAATAAACCTAATATAGATAAAGTTATTAGAGATGCTTATGCTGCACTTGATTTAAGTTCTAAAGGTAATGAACATCTTAAAACTACATTAGAACAATTAGCTGAAATTGCAGAAATTGAAAATGATGTTAATAATACTCCTAAAGAGGAAGTTGCTCCTGTTAATCCTGATGTTAATGAAGTTAATGAAACTGATGTAGATGATACTAACTCATCTCCATCCTCCACGGGGAGTATAGCGGAGCGAAGCGAAGCGGTTCCTAGTGAGCCTACTAATACTGAACAACCTCAATCTCAAACTGAACAACCAATTTCTCAAGAACCTATTAGTACTCCTAAACCTGAAGTTAATAATAATCTTCCAGATGATGAATTTGAACGTGGTCAAATAGGTACTGATTTAGTTTATGAAAGTATTGCTGATTTAGAAGATTCTCTTGGACATGAATCAACTAGTAGCGATTTACTTAATGCAAGACAATCTTTTATTGATAAACTTAGTCAAGCTGGATTTGAACAAACAGAAGCTGCTGATATAGTTAATAATATTATTGATGGTCTTACAGGAGGTAGTTTATATAGTTCTGTTCAAGATGATAGTACTAGACGTTTATTACTTAATGCTACTTATGCTACTGTTACAGGTAATGAACGCAATATAGAAGCTATTATGGATGATTTTGCTAATAGTGTTGATAGTGAAGGTAATACTAGAGGTAAAATTGTTAATGGTAAAGTCTATCTTAGTATTGGTCAATTAGTTGAATATATAGATAGTGTTACGGGTAATAAAATTATTAAAAATTACTTGTTTAATCAAATAAAAAACTATCTTTACGCCAGCACTAATAATCAAGGTAAATATCGTGCTACTGATGAATCAACTATTAAAAAACTTAATGCTAGACAATTTGTTCAATATGTAGATGGTATTGCTAAAGAACGTCTTGAAAGACTTCAAGTTGAACATACTAATAATGTTAATCTTAAGTATATAGTAGAGAATGAAAATGTTAAAGCATTTACTTCTATTAAACAAGGTGATTATCTAGAAACTGAATATGATAGTAAGCTTAGACGTATTAATATACTTGCTAATGGTACAATTATTGGTTATATAGGAGTTCCAAATATTGATAAGTTTGGTAATTATGATATGGTTAATCAAGGTTGGAAATATAATATTCATGCTGAAAATGGTCAAGTTGTTTCTCCACTTAAAGACGCTTTAATTAGTATTCTTGATGGTGATAGATTTGACGAAGAATTTATTGGTCATTTATATGAACTTGCTGTTAAAGAAGAAGTTACACAAGAAGAACTTGTTAATCTATTTAAAGAATTTGAAACTAAATATCCTGATATAGTTAGAGATTTTACTACTCCTGTTGCAAGTTTTGATTTAGCTGGGCATCTTGTTAATCTTACTAAATATATATTTAATCAGCCTTATGAAAATAGTCATGAAGCTAGTATTAATCGTTGGTTTAATAATCTTCTTAATAGTTATGACCAAGCTATTACAATAGTTAAAGGTGATTTTAAAGGTAAGATTAAAGCTGTTAATGTTAAATATGGAGTTCTTAATACTATTGATGATACTAATGGTGAATGGAATGATGTACAAGAAACAGTAGTTAATTATAATGAAGATGTTAATAAACTTGGTGTAGTTGTACAAGGTCAAGTATATCTTAATGGAGAAAGTAAACCTACTATTATTGAAAATCTTACTACTAATGGTATGCCTGTTATTAGTATTCCAAGTAGTGATGGTACTTCTCTATATGCTTTTTGTAAACAAGTTCCATTAAATAGTAATCTACTTAAAGGTGATGCTCGACGTATTATTAATTCTATTAAGAATGAAGTTAATAATCTTTGTAGAGATTATATTAGTGGTAAAATAAGTTTTGGTGAACTTAAACAAAGTCTTGGAGATATATTTGGAAATAATAAACTTATTAACGGAGATAGAAATACTGGACTTCAAATTAGTATTAATCCTACTAATATAGGCTTTTATGTTAAAGGTGCACATTTTAATGGTAAGGATTATGCTTTTACTATTAATTCTGATGCTGGTAATTATAAACGTAATATTATTATTAATTCTCCTTATGTTGTTAATAGTGCTTTTAAAATAGGTAAAAGTTATGGTATTAATGCTAGTACTATTGATGAATTAGATAATGCTCTTCGTCCTGTTATTGATGAAATGTTTAACTATGCTCAATTTGCTATTAGTAAAGATTTTATTAATGATAGTACAAAAACTAATGATAAAACTAATAAATATATTTATCGTGAAAATGGTAAAACTATTATAAATATTGATGGTAAAACTTATAGTTATAATAGTTATCAAGATTTTATTATTAGTAATGGTTTAGTTAGAACTAAATTAGCTAATACTAATACTAATGAAACTGCTGGTAATTGGCAAATAGATATTCATTCTAAACTCGATATTACTTATGAACTTGAGGGTAGACCCCCCGTGGAGGATGGAGCAATACCTGAACAGCTATCAGAATTCATGTTAGATGATACTCTTAATGCTATTAATTTTAATGCTTTTGAATCTGCTATAACTGCTAAGAATTTAACTCGTGGACTTAAAAAGTATTTTGCTAATGACCAAACTGCTATTGATTATATTAATGCTCTTCAAAAGATTGGTAT
>CDZK01003242.1_pt1 | contig 13436 bp, 10 predicted proteins | sample 557401 | NCBI WGS metagenome assembly CDZK01 (sample SAMEA3182108, study PRJEB8094) | gut metagenome | biome: human; feature: gut; material: Stool; isolation source: human stools | place: Canada | collected 2013-04-25 | reverse complement strand
CTGAAATTCCCGGAGCAGCGGCGGGTGTTCTCCATGATCCCCGCCCTCCACGACGCGGAGTTTTTGCGCTACGGCGTCATGCACCGGAACACGTTTTTGAACTCTCCCCGGCTGCTGGACCGGTATTACCGGCTGAAAGCGGAGCCCCGGATCTCCTTCGCCGGTCAGATGACCGGCGTGGAGGGGTATGTGGAGTCCGCCGCCTCCGGCTTCCTGGTGGGGGTGGAGGCCGCCCGGCGCCTGACCGGCAAGCCGCCCATCGACTTCCCCCGGGAGACCGCCATCGGCGCCCTGGGGCTGTATGTGTCCAACCCCTCGGTGACGGTGTTCCAGCCCATGAACATCAACTTCGGCATCATGCCGCCCCTGGACCACCGGGTGAAGGGGAAGCGGAACAAGAACGCGGAGCTGTCGGCCCGTTCACTGGCCATCATCGACCAAATCAAGCAGGAGGTGCGGGAAGCATGAAGATCATCGTTGACGCAATGGGAGGGGACAACGCCCCGCTGGAGATCGTCCGGGGCGCGCTGGACGCCAACCGGAACCATGGGGTGGAGATCATCCTGGTGGGCCGGACGGCGGAGATCCTGAAAGCCGTGGAGGCCTGCGGCCAGAAGACCCTGCCAGCCGGCGTGGAGATCAAGGATGCCACGGAGGTGGTGGAGATCGCCGACGACCCGGCCATGGCCTTCAAGCTGAAGCCCAACTCCTCTCTGACCGTGGGACTGAACCTGCTGAAGGACGGCACGGGGGACGCCTTTGTCTCCGCCGGCTCCACCGGGGCCCTGCTCTCCGGCGCCACCCTGGTGGTCAAGCGCATCCGGGGCATCCGCCGGGCCGCCATGGGCCCCCAGATCCCGACGGCCGCGGGCCGGGCAGTCCTCTGCGACTGCGGCGCCAACGCGGAGTGCACGCCGGAGTACCTGCTCCAGTTCGCGTATCTGGGCAGCTACTACGCCCAGAAGGTCATGGGCATCGACAAGCCCCGGGTGGGCCTGCTGAACATCGGCGCGGAGGAGGAGAAGGGCGATGAGCTGCGCCACGAGACCTACGCCCTGCTGAAGGAGGCCGGGGACGCCGGCCGCATCCACTTCGTGGGCAATGTGGAGGCCAACGACGCCATGATGGGCGCTGTGGATGTGATCGTCACCGACGGGTTCACCGGCAACGTGATGCTCAAGACCATGGAGGGGGTGGGCAAGTTCCTGCTGAAGTCCCTGAAGGCGATGTTCCTCTCCAGCACCAAGACCAAGCTGGCCGCCGGGCTGGTGAAAGGCGACCTGGGCCAGATGAAGAAGCTGATGGACCCCAGCGAGGTGGGCGGCACGCCCTTCCTGGGGATTCAGAAGCCGGTGATCAAGGCCCACGGCGGCTCCAATGCCCGGGCCATCGAAAACGCCGTGCTGCGGGCCAAGGAGTACGCCGAGAGTGGCTTCATCGCCGACATCCAGGCCAACATCGAGCACATGCGGGTCCAGCCGGCAGCGGAAAAAAATTGATTTCCTATTGACACCACCAGGGGATTGCCGTATGATTACCCCATCAAGGCACAGAGCCGTTATTCCATGAGGGGTGAGCCGTATGTCGAATGAGGAGATTTTTCAGACGATCAAGGATTTGGTGTGCGAGCAGTTTGGCATGGAGCCGGATGATGTGACGCTGGAGACGTCCTTTGAGGACGATCTGGGCGCTGACTCCGTGGACCTGGTGGAGCTTGTGATGGCCATGGAAGAGGAGTTCGAGCTGGGGATGACAGCGGAGGACGAGGTCAAGGCCATCAAGACCGTGGGCGACGCCGTCAACTATGTGGCGGGCAAGCTGAACGACTAATACGCAGGAACGCCCCGCGGACAGCGGGGCTTCCTTTTGGGAGAGAGGATCATGCGGGATCTGGAGAAAAAACTGAATTACAGCTTCCGCAACCCGGCCCTGCTGGAGGAGGCGCTGAACCACAGCTCCTATGCCAATGAGCATCGGGCCGCCGGGCTGCGCAGCAACGAGCGGCTGGAGTTCCTGGGGGACTCCGTGCTGGGATTTGTGACGGCGGAGTTCCTCTTCTGCCAGCACCCGGACCTGCCGGAGGGGGATCTGACCCGGATCCGGGCGGCCCTGGTGTGTGAGCAGAGCCTCTATGAGGTGGCGCGGAAGCTGGGCCTGGGCCAGTACCTGAAGCTGGGCCGGGGCGAGGAGGCCGGCGGCGGCCGGGAGCGGATCTCCATCCTGGCGGACGCCACAGAGGCGGTGTTCGCCGCCGTGTACCTGGACGGCGGCATTCAGGAGGCCACCGCCCTGATCCACCGCTGTCTGCTGGACGCGGAGCGGGAAGAGGTGGTGGAGGAGCGCCGCCGGGACTACAAGACCGCCCTGCAGGAGCTGGTCCAGCGCCAGACGGACCAGGTGCTCACCTATCACATGATCGGTGAGGCGGGGCCGGACCACGACAAGACCTTCCAGGCGGAGGTGCAGCTCAACGGCGCACCGGTGGGCACCGGCACCGGCCACAGCAAAAAAGAGGCGGAGCAGGCGGCGGCCAGGGCCGCCCTGGAGGCCATGGGTGAGGCGTGAGCTTCTGACAGAATACAAAAGAACAGACCGGTCACAGGGACCGGTCTGTTTTTGCCCCTCTCCCGGGTTTGCCGGAAATATGACTGGAATTTTCCACCTGGCCGTGATATACTCAATTATGTATGTCCGATTTTGAACGACTGGAGGATTGAATCCATTGTCTTTGCTGTCATCTATCCTGCTGGGCCTGATTCAGGGCCTGACAGAGTTTCTGCCCATCTCCAGCTCCGGCCATCTGGCCATTGCGGAGCACTTCCTGGGCCAGGCAGGCGTCCCGGCGACGCCGGACTTCTTTGACGTGCTGCTGCACCTGGGCACCCTGGTGGCGGTGTTCGTGGCCTATTGGAAGGACATCCGGGAGATGGTCGTGGAGCTGATCGACGGGATCCGGGATCTGGCTCGCGGCACCACGCCCAACCCGATCCCCCCGGCCCGGCGGCTGATCCTGCTGATCATCGTGGCCACGCTGCCCCTGTTCGCCGTGCTGCCGGTAAAGGATCTGGTGGAGGGCCTGTCCGGCAACATCTACTTCGTGGCGGGGGCCCTGGTCGTGACGGGCTTTCTGCTGTTCGCCAGCGACCGGGTGAGAAAGGGCCGCAAGACGGAGAAGTCCGCCACCCTGCGGGACGTCTTTCTGGTGGGCGTGGCCCAGGCCATCGCCACCTGCCCTGGCATCTCCCGCTCCGGCACCACCATCACCGCCGGCTGCTTTGTGGGATTTGACCGGAAGTTCGCCGTGCGATTTTCCTTCCTGATGTCCATTCCCGCTGTCCTGGGCGCCAATATCCTGACGCTGAAGGACGCCATCACCGAGGGCGGGATCGTCGTGTCGGACATCCCGGTGTACCTGGTGGGTGTGGCGGTGGCCGCCGTGGTGGGCTACGCCTGCATCCGCCTGCTGAAGATGATCGCCGACAAAGGCAAGTTCGGCTGGTTCGCCTATTATTGCTGGGCGGCGGGCCTGATCGTGCTGGCGCTGACGCTGGTGCTGGGATAACCTGCCTTTGGGCGCGCAGGGCGCGCCCGCCGCGAAAGCGGCGTCACAAGCGTTTGGCGCAGCCAAACCTTGGAGCGGGCGGGCTCCGCCTGGCCGCTCAGGTAAGATCACGGGGCCCCTGCAAAATCGGAGATTTTGCAGGGAGAAGTTCGGCTGGTTCGCCTATTACTGCTGGGCGGCGGGCCTGATTGTGCTGGCGCTGACGCTGGTATTGGGATAACCTGCCGCAGGTGTGCGGGGCCCAGTGAGAGAAATTACAGAGGAGACGGATCCCGAAGGAGAGAAGCATGGCATCCACAACGCGGAAAAAGACGACAACCAAACAGGGCCGGTCCGGCTCCCGCACGGCCAAGGGCCGGCAGCCCCAGAAGCGCCCCATCCGCCGGGAGGTGGGGGGCGTGGTTCTGCTGGTGCTGGCCCTGTGCGTGCTGGTGAGCTACTGCGGTGTGCAGGCCATCCTCATTGACCTGCTGGCGGAGCTGCTGCGGGGACTCTTCGGCTATGGGTACTGGCTGGCCGGGCCCTCCATGCTGCTGGCGGGGGGGATCCTGCTGCTGCACCGGGGCCGCCCGGTGGCGCTGCGGACCACCTGCGCCCTGCTGGTGCCGGTCCTGGCCGGGGCGCTGTTCCACACGCTGTTTGCGGCGGGGGACTACGCCCTGAACAGCGCGGGGGTGCTGAAGAACCTGTGGACGGCGGGCCTTGCCCTGAAGGCGGGCGGCGCCGTCTCCGGACTGGTGGCGGAGGCGGCCGTCGTGACGGTCTCCAAGTATGTCTCCATCCTGCTGTTTGGGCTGCTGCTGGCAGTGCTGCTGCTGGCGGCCTTCCATGTGACCCCCTCCGCCCTTCTGGAGATGGTGCGGAACCGGCCGGAGTACGAGGAGGAGCCGGAGCCTGAGATCCCGGCTGCTCCGGCAGAGCCCGTCCGGCGGCGGCCGGAGCGCCAGAGCAAGCCCGCCATCGACATCCCCCTGGACGGCGGTGAGCCCACCCCGGCTCCGGAGCTGGAAACGGACCGCTTCACCGGCTTTTTCCGGCATAAATCTGACAAGCTGAAAACACCGGACCAGCTCCTCTCCGACAGAGAGCCGGTTCCGGCATCCCCGGCAGAGCCGGCACGTGCCGCGGCCCCCGCGCCGCAGCCGGTGGCGGAGGAGCCTGCGCCGGAGCCCGCACCTCCGGCACCGGCCGCCCCGGCATCCTCCGCGGCGGGGAAGAAGGCCGTGGCCCAGGAGGTGGCCGCTGCCACAGCGGCAGTGACGGCGGAGATCGAGCAGAAGCTGACCGAGGACGCGGACGCCTATCAGTTCCCGCCCATCACCCTGCTGCAGGAGAACCGGGAGGAGAACTACGCCGAGACCGGCGCGGAGCTGCGGAACAACTCCCGCCGCCTGGCGGAGACCCTCACCAGCTTCGGCGTGGATGCCACCGCCGGCGACGTGGTCCACGGCCCCTCTGTCACCCGCTATGAGTTCGTGCTGGACCAGGGGGTCAAGCTGTCCAAGATCACCAATCTGGCAGACGACATCGCTCTGGCTCTGGGCGCCTCCGGCGTGCGGATCGCCCCCATCCCGGACAAGATCTCCGTGGTGGGCATCGAGGTGCCCAACAAGCAGGTGACACCGGTGCTGATCCGGGATGTGATCGAGTCCCGGGAGTTCACGGAGCACAAGTCCAAGGTGGCCTTCGCCCTGGGCCGGGACATTGGCGGCCGGAACATCGTGGGGGACATCGAACGGCTGCCCCACGTGCTGATCGCCGGCACCACCGGCTCCGGCAAGTCCGTGTGCACCAACTCCCTGATCGTGTCCCTGCTGTACAAGTCCACCCCGGATGAGGTCCGGTTCATCATGGTGGACCCCAAGATGGTGGAGCTGGCCCCCTACAACGGCATCCCCCACCTGCTGATCCCGGTGGTGACGGATCCCAAGAAGGCCGCCGGAGCCCTCCAGTGGGCGGTGTTCGAGATGATGAAACGGTACAAGACCTTCTCCGAGCACGGGGTGAAGAAGCTGGAGGAGTATAACAAGCTGGCCCGGGCCAGCGAGGACCTGGAGACGCTGCCCAGTGTGGTGGTGGTCATCGACGAGCTGGCGGACCTGATGCTGGTGGCCGCCAAGGAGGTGGAGGAGTCCATCTGCCGGGTGGCCCAGATGGGCCGCGCCGCCGGTGTCCACCTGGTGATCGCCACCCAGCGGCCCTCCGCCGACGTGATCACCGGCCTGATGAAGGCCAATATCCCCAGCCGCATCGCCTTTGCGGTGGCCTCCTCTCTGGAGTCCCGGATCATTCTGGACACCACCGGCGCGGAGAAGCTGGTGGGCAAGGGCGATATGCTCTACGCCCCCCTGGGGCAGGGCAAGCCCACCCGTGTTCAGGGCTGCTTCATCTCCCCGGAGGAGATCGAGCGGGTGGTGGAATTCGTGAAGCAGTCCGGCGAGGCCCACTACTCCGACGAGGTCATGGCCAAGATCGAGGAGTCCGTCCAGGAGAAGGAAAAGGGCGGCAAGGGCGCCTCCGCGGCGGCCGCAGACGCCGCGGAGGAAGAGGACGAGCTGCTGCCCGCCGCCGTGGAGGTGGTGCTGGAGACCGGACAGGCCTCCGTGTCCATGCTGCAGCGGCGGCTGAAGCTGGGCTACTCCCGGGCCGCCCGTCTGGTGGACCAGATGGAGGAGCGGGGCATCGTGGGCCCCTTCGAGGGCTCCAAGCCCCGGCAGCTACTGATCACCCGGGAAAAGTGGCAGGAGATGCAGATGGGCGGCGCCCCGGCACCGGAGCCGGCGGACGAGCCCCCCTTCCCCACAGAGGAGGGCTGAACGGCCGGTGGGGAGAATTTTTCGCAGCCCCCGCTTGACAAATCCCCGCAAAGACGTATAATGGGACTATCCAAAACGCGATGACAAAGCCAGCCCTGCGAAACCGGCTCAAAGCGAGAGGGAGATGGTGTAAGCCCTCAGCCCACGCCGCACGGCAGCCACTTTGGAGCAGCCCGCGACGAGCGGGACGGTTCATCCCCGTTACAGGGTGACAATGAGATGTCCCCATCGGGGACAGATCAGGGTGGTACCGCGGAATATTTTTTCGCCCCTGACAGGTGTCAGGGGCGTTTTTTTATCCCCGCCCCGGGACACGAAAATTTGACCAAGGAGGGCATTTCCATGAAATTCTCCAACAAGATCCAGCGGTGTGAGCTCTCTCCCATGCGGAAGTTCCTGCCCTATGAGCTGGCGGCGGAGGCCAAGGGCCTCAAGATCTACCATCTGAACATCGGTCAGCCGGACATCGAGACGCCAAAGACCTTCTTTGACGCGGTGAAGGGCTTCCAGAGCCCGGTGCTGGCCTATGCGGCGGCCCCCGGCGTGGCGGAGTTCCTGACGGCGGTCCAGGGCTACTATGCCAAGCTGGGCGTCCATCTGGAGCAGTCGGAGATCTTTGCCACCACCGGCGGCAGCGAGGCGCTGCAGATGGCCATGACCTGCATCCTGGACGAGGGGGACGAGATCCTGATCCCGGAGCCCTTCTATCCCAACTACAGCACCTTCGTCAGCGTCACCGGCGGCGTGATCCGGCCCATCCCCACCAGCCCGGAGGAGGGCTACCGCTACGCGGAGCGGGAGCGGATCGAGCCCCTGATCAATGAGCACACCCGGGCCATCCTGGTGACCAACCCCGGCAACCCCACCGGCGTGGTCCTCTCCCCGGAGGAGATGCGGCTGATGGCGGACATTGCCAAGGAGCACGGTCTGTTCCTCATCAGCGACGAGGTCTACCGGGAGTTCGTCTACGGCGGCGAGCCCCTGGCCACCATGGCCCAGTTTGACGACGCGGCCGAGAACGTGGTGGTGGTGGACTCCATCTCCAAGCGGTTCTCCGCCTGCGGCGCCCGGGTGGGCATCCTCCTGTCCCGGAACCAGGAGCTGATGGCCCAGGCCCTGAAGATCTGCCAGGGCCGCCTGTGTGCCGCCACTCTGGACCAGATCGGCGCCGCGGCCCTGTACGGCGTGGGCTCCGACTACTTCGCCGCCGTGCGGGAGGAGTACCACAAGCGGCGGGACACCTGCATGGAGGGCCTTGCCAAGATCCACGGCGTGGTGTGCGAGTGCCCCAAGGGCGCCTTCTATATCATGGCAAAGCTGCCGGTGGACGACACCGACAAGTTCCAGACCTGGCTGCTGGAGGAGTTCCAGGACAATGGCGAGACCGTCATGTTCGCCCCCGGCGAGGGCTTCTACGGCACCCCCGGCAAGGGCCGGGACGAGATCCGGCTGGCCTACATCCTGAAGCAGGAGGACCTGCGGCGGGCCATGGAGGTCCTGGCCCACGGCATCGAGGCCTACAACGCCCGGAAACAGTAACAAAACGAGGAGAGAGGCAGATGCCTCTCTCCTCGTTTGCTTCCGTCACGCCGGCGCCCAGAGACACGCATCCAGATCCACCGTGCCGTCCGGGCGGAAGGGGACGCCCTCCGCCTCCAGCAGCGCCCGCTGGGTGCCGGGGGCAAAGGTGTCAAAGGCCGCCTTGGTGCCGCCGAACCGGTCCACCACCCGGTGGCAGGGAACGGAGGGATCCTGACAGGATGCCATGGCGTATCCCACCAGCCGGGCGCATCGGGGCATCCCGGCCAGCCGCGCCACCTGGCCGTAGGTGGCCACGTGCCCGGCGGGGATCCGCCGGACCACGTCGTAAAAGGCACCGAACACCGGGCCGCTCATCGCTCCCGCACCTCGTACAGGTCCGTCCGCCGGGCGGAGAGGATGGGCAGCTGGGCCCGCACCGCCTCCAGGCGGTCCATGTCCAGGTCCGCGTACAGGGCGGTCTCCTCCGCCCCGGCCCGGCAGAGGACGGTGCCCCAGGGATCCACGGCGATGGAGTTGCCATAGGCCACATAGGGGCCCCGCGTATCCCGGGCGGGGGAGACGCCGACGGTGAAGCACTGGTTGTCCACCGCCCGTTGGCGGAACAGCAGTTCCCAGTGGGCGGGACCGGTGGTCATGTTGAAGGCCGCCGGCACGAAGAGCACCTTGGCCCCCCGCAGGCACATGCACCGGGCCAGCTCCTCGAACCGCAGGTCAAAGCAGATGCATAGCCCCATGGTGCCGAAGGCCGTCTCAAAGGTGGTGATGCGGTTTCCCGGGGAAAGAGTGTCCGACTCCCGGAACCGCTGTCCCCCCTGGACGTCGATGTCGAAGAGATGGGCCTTCCGGTGCTTGGCGATCTGGCGGCCGTCGGGGCCGTAGACATAGCTGGTGTTGTAGATCCGGCCCTCCGCCAGCTCGGGAAGGGAGCCGCCCACGAGGTAAATGCCCAGCTTCGCCGCCAGGGCGGACAGGGTGGTCTGGACTTCGCCGCCCTCCGGCTCTCCATAGGCGGCAAAGCAGCTGTTGTCATAGGGACAGCAGAACATCTCCGGCAGCACGGCAAAGTCTGCGCCGTTTTGGGCGGCCTCCCGGATCCTGCCGCAGGCAGTCCGGAGATTCTGCCCCTTGTCGGCGGTCACCATCATCTGGATCAGTGCAACGCGCATATACAGTCCTCCTTGTCGGGGCCCGTGCGGCTGACGGGCGGTCTGGTGCCATTGTATCACGGCGGGAAGTGTGATACAATACCTCCAAAGAAGCCGCCGCCCGCATCGCCGGGCCGGCGGAGACAGCAAAGGAGGACCCAGCAATGGCGGTTTATACCGAGAAAAAGACATATCACACCAAGGCCAACATGGGCATGATCGATGTGACGGAGGACTTCCAGCACGCGGTGACGGAGGCGTGCCGTCAGAAGAACATCTCCGCTGGCACCATCACCGGCTTCACCACCGGCGGCGTGGCGGGCCTGACCACCCTGGAGTTCGAGCCGGGCATCGTGAACCACGACCTGAAGGCGGCTCTGGATGTATTCTCCCCCTATCTGGATGAGAAGGGAAGGGTGGTGCCCTACTGGCACCACGAGACCTGGCACGACGACAACGGCTCCTCCCACATCAAGGCGGCTCTGCTGTCCCCCTTCATCACGGTGCCCTTTGTGAACGGCAAGATCACCGTGGGCCCCTGGCAGAACCTGACCCTCATCGAATGCGACACGAGAGACCGGGTGCGGGACATCGTGTTCCAGGTGATGGGGGAGTGAGCGGAATCTGCCGCGGAATAGACGCCCGACAAATCCAGCGGACGCTCCCCATTTTGGGGAGCGCCTTTTTGCATATTGCTGTCGAGATCCGCAGAAAATAGATTGCAATTTGTGCAGGAGTGTGATATCCTTCTTCTACTGCCCATTCGGGGCACATCACAGTAAAGCGTTTGATCGGGAAAGGGGAGGACCATGGAAAAGCGGTACGGCCTGCCCACCGCCATCTGCATGGTGGTGGGGATCGTCATCGGCTCCGGCGTGTTTTTCAAGGCGGAAAAGGTCCTTCAGGCCACCCAGGGCAATATGCCCCTGGGCATCCTGGCCTGGGGGATCGTGGGCGCCATCATGATCATCTGTTCCTACGTATTCGCCACCATGGCCACCCGGTATGAAAAGGTCAGCGGCCTGGTGGACTATGCCGAGGCCACCGTGGGCCGGCGGTACGCCTACTACGTGGGATGGTTCATGGCGGTGCTGTACACCCCCTGTCTGGTGTCCGCCCTGGCCTGGATCTCCGCCCGGTACTTCTGTGTGCTGCTGGGGTGGGACATCACCGGCGGCGCCTGCATGACCATCGCCGGGGCCATGCTGTGCCTGGACCACGTGCTCAACGCCCTGGCCCCCCGGCTGGCGGGCAAGTTCCAGGTGTCCACCACCGTCATCAAGATGATCCCCTTGGCCCTGATGGCCGTCTGCGGCGCGGCGGTGGGTCTGATGAACGGCCGCATGGCGGAAAACTTCGCCGCCATGAGCTCCGGCGCCCTCTCCACCGGGGAGGGGCTGATGGCCTCCACCGTGGCGGTGGCCTTCGCCTATGAGGGGTGGATCCTGGCCACCTCCATCAACTCAGAGCTGCGGGACGCCAAGCGGACGCTGCCCCGGGCCCTGGTGGCGGGGGCCTTCATCGTGGTGGTCACCTATATCCTCTATTACATCGGCCTCACCGGCGCGGTGACCACGGAGGAGCTGATGGCCAGCGGTGAGGCGGCGGCCAAGATGGCCTTCCAGCGGGTGTTCGGGGAGACGGCGGGCACGGTGGTGTTCGTGCTGATCGTCATCTCCTGTCTGGGGACCCTGAACGGCCTGACCCTCTCCTGCTGCCGGGGGCTGTACGCCCTGGCGGTCCGGAATGAGGGACCTGCGCCGGAGCTGTTCCGGCAGGTGGACCCGGTGACCCACATGGCGGGCAACTCCGCCCTGGCCAGCCTGGGCCTCTCCGCCCTGTGGCTGGTGTACTTCTACGGCGCCAACGTGGGAGGCCCCTGGTTCGGCCCCTTCAGCTTCGACTCCTCGGAGCTGCCCATCATCACCCTGTACGGAATGTATGTGCCCATGTTCATTCAGTTCATGCGGAAGAGCACGGACCTGTCCCCCTTCCGGCGGTTCGTCATGCCGGTCCTGGCCCTGTGCAGCTGCGGCTTCATGGTGTACGCGGCCTTTGCCGGATATGGGGTAACGGTGCTGTACTATCTGGCGGTGTATACCGTGGTCATGGGCATCGGCTGGCTGTTCGACCGCCGGCGGACTTGAAAAATTTACAGTTTAGGGATTGACAACCTGGGAAAACTGGTGTATAGTGCCTTCCATACCAAAAGGGAGTAGCTGGCACATTTGATTGTGTACCCAACGGCGTCAGTACGGGCTTCGGCCCCGCTTCGGGTTGAAACGGCGAGACTTTTGTATCAATGCAAAGGCATTGACGCAAAAGTCTCGTCTTTTTTGCGTCTTGCCGGAAAGAGGGAGTTTTATGAAGACGGAAAAGACCATCTGGCAGAAGAGCCGGGAGGAGCTGTTCCAGGAGCTGGACAGCACCCCGGAGGGCCTGACCGGGGCGGAGGCCGCCCGCCGCCTGGAACAATACGGCCCCAACGAGCTGCAGGAGGGCGGAAAGAAGAGCGTCCCGCGGATCTTCCTGGAACAGTTCGCGGACTTTTTGGTGATCATCCTGATCCTGGCGGCCGTCGTCTCCGCCATGCTGGACGACGTGGAGAGCGCCGTGGTCATCTTGGCGGTCATCACCATGAACGCCGTCCTGGGCACCGTGCAGACGGTGAAGGCCGCCGCGTCTCTGGACAGCCTGAAGCAGATGTCCGCCCCCACCGCCAAGGTGGTGCGGGACGGCCAGGTGGTCCAGATTCCCGGCCGGGAGGTCACGGTGGGCGATGTGGTGGTGCTGGAGGCGGGCGACGCCATCTGCGCCGACGGCCGCCTGCTGGAGTGTGCCAGCCTGAAGTGCGCCGAGAGCGCCCTCACCGGCGAGAGCCTGCCGGTGGAGAAGGACCTGGCGGACATCGACGGCGACGTGCCCCTGGGGGACCGGAAGAACATGGTGTTCTCCGGCTGCTTCGTCACCTACGGCCGGGCACGGTTCCTGGTGACCGCCACCGGGATGCGCACGGAGATGGGCAGGATCGCCGCCCTGCTGAAGAGCACAGAGGAGAAAAAGACCCCTCTCCAGGTGAGCCTGGACCAGTTCGGCCGTAAGCTCTCCATCGGGATCCTGCTCATCTGCGCCGTCCTCTTTGCCGTCAGCGTGTTCCTGCGGGGCGAGGATGTGATGAACGCCTTCCTCTTCGCCGTGGCCCTGGCGGTGGCCGCCATTCCGGAGGCCCTCAGCTCCATCGTCACCATCGTGCTGTCCTTCGGCACCCAGAAGATGGCCAGGGAGCACGCCATCATCCGCAAACTCCAGGCGGTGGAGGGCTTGGGCAGTGTGTCCGTCATCTGCTCCGACAAGACCGGCACCCTGACACAGAACAGGATGACTGTGAAAAAGCTCTACGCCGGCGGGGAAGTCATCTCCGCCGATGGGGCGGACTTCTCCCGGCCGGACCAGCGGGACCTGCTGCGGGCGGCCCTGCTGTGCAGCGACGCCACGGTGAACGAATCCGGCGAGGTGGGCGACCCCACGGAGACCGCCCTGGTGCGCCTGGGGGAGAGCTACGGCTTCGACGAGGCGGAGGTGCGGGGCAAGTACCCCCGGCTGGCGGAGCTGCCCTTTGACTCCGACCGGAAGCTGATGAGCACGGTCCACCAGCTGCCGGACGGCCTCACCATGCTGACCAAGGGCGCCGTGGACGTGATGCTGGGCCGCACCCGCCTCTCCCCGGAGGAGAAGGGGGAGATCGAGCGGGTGAACGAGGAGCTGTCCCGGCAGGGGCTGCGGGTGCTGGCCTTCGGCAGGCGGATGCTCTCCGCCCCCGCTGTCGGCCTGGAGGATGAGAACGACCTCCGGTTCCTGGGCCTCATCGCCATGATGGACCCGCCCCGGGAGGAGTCCAAGGCGGCTGTCGCGGAGTGCATCGCCGCCGGAATCCGGCCCATTATGATCACCGGCGACCACAAGGTCACCGCCTCTGCCATCGCCAGGGAGATCGGCATCCTCACCCCCGGCACCGAGGCGGTGGAGGGCGCTGTCATCGAGTCCATGAGCGACGAGGAGCTGCGGGAGTTCGTGCCCCGGGTCAGCGTGTACGCCCGGGTGTCCCCGGAGCACAAGATCCGCATCGTCCGGGCCTGGCAGGAACGGGGCAATCTGGTGGCCATGACCGGCGACGGCGTCAACGATGCCCCGGCCCTGAAGCAGGCGGACATCGGCGTGGCCATGGGCATCACCGGCACAGAGGTGGCCAAGGACGCCGCCGGCATGGTGCTGACGGACGACAACTTCGCCACCATTGTCCAGGCGGTGAAAAACGGCCGGAATGTCTACGCCAACATCAAGAAGGCCATCCAGTTCCTGCTCTCCGGCAAC
>CDZK01029528.1_pt1 | contig 13484 bp, 13 predicted proteins | sample 557401 | NCBI WGS metagenome assembly CDZK01 (sample SAMEA3182108, study PRJEB8094) | gut metagenome | biome: human; feature: gut; material: Stool; isolation source: human stools | place: Canada | collected 2013-04-25 | reverse complement strand
TTGATGGTCTCCGCCCCCTCCATGGCGATGGCGGAGGCGGCCAGGCCCGCCTTCGCGGTGCCCTCCAGATCCGTGCCCTGGAGATAGGCCCAGGTGATGGCCGCCATAAAGGCGTCCCCGCAGCCGGTGGTGTTCACCATCTTCGCCGGCAGTACCGGCAGATGGAGCCGCTCCCCGGACCGGTCGGCGGCAAACACGCCGTCGCCCCCCAGGGAGATGAACACCCGGTGGAGGCCGGTGGCCAGCAGGGCGTCGGCGGCGGCGTTCAAACTGGCCTCGTCGGTGATAGCCACGCCGGAGAGCAGCTCCGCCTCGATCCGGTTGGGCTTGAGGGTGTGGAGCCTGCCCAGCACCGGCTGCAGCTTCACCGCCTTGGCGGTGGAGACCGGGTCGGCGAAGATGGGGACATGGCAGTTCTCCGCCAGATAGGCGATGCTCTCCGCCGGGATGTTGGTGTCGATCACCAGCACCTGGCTGCCGGACAGCAGCTTCTGCCGCTGGGAGAGCAGCTGGGGCGTCAGGTGGCGGTAGATGTCCATGTCGCTGACCGCCAGCGCCATATCCCCCTTTTCGTCATTGATAAAGAGGTAGGTGGAGGTACGCCCCTCCGGGATGATGGGGGACTGGGAGATGTCGATGCCCAGCTCCCCGCAGCTGGCGGCGATCTTCTGGGCGTACAGGTCGTCGCCGAAGGCGGTGACCATCCGCACGTCCAGACCCAGCAGGCTCATGTTGTGGGCGATGTTCCGCCCCACGCCGCCCAGGCTCATCCGCACGGCGCCGGGGTTGGAGTCCTGGGCCACCGGCACCTCGTAGGGCCAGCCGCCGATGTCCATGTTGACGCCGCCCACCACCGTCACATAGGGGGCCGTGTGGACGATGTACCCCTTGCCGGTGATATACCCCTTTTTCATCAGGTTGGAGATGTGCACCGCCACGGAGGACCGGGTGATGCCGGCCTTCTCTGCCAGCTCCTGCTGGGAGATCAGGGGATTCTCCTCGATCCAGTTCAAAATCTGCCGTTCCCGCTGGGTCATGGCGGCACCTCCTTGTAAGCAAAACTTAATATATCTAATCTAATGCTTAGTATACGGATGATTTCCGAAATGTCAAGCCCCAATTTTTCGCCGGCTGTCCTGGCCGGGTCGCCGATGGTCGGCGGCCCGTGGACGGGCTGCCGAAAATCCGCTATACTGAAGATGAAAGGGGGGAGGGCCGTGGAGGTGACGGTGGTGCTGGAGCCGGAGCGGACGGACATCCGGGTGACGATCCACGCCCCGGCGGCCACGCCGGAGGTGGAGGCCCTGGCGGCCCGGATCCTAGCGGAGGAGAGCGGGAGGATCCTGGGCTTCCGGGGGGCGGAGGCGGTGCCGCTGGACCCGGCGGACATTCTGCGGTTCTATGGCGAGGAGAAGGAGGTCCGGGCACAGACGGCGGCGGGCCTCTACACCGTCCGCCAGCGGCTGTATGAGCTGGAGGAGCGGCTGGCGGCGCTGCGGTTTGCCCGGATCTCCCACTCGGAGATCATCAATTTGAAGCAGGTGAAGGCGCTGGACCTGACGTTCACCGGCACCATCCGCATCACCCTGGCGGATGGGACCGTGTGCTGGGCCTCCCGCCGGTATGTGAAGAAGATCAAGGAGGTGCTGGGACTGTGAAGGACCGTGTGTTCACATCGCTGAACCGCCAGCGGCTGCTGTGGGCGGCGGTGTGCGGCCTGCTGGCCGTGGCGGCGGTGCTGCTGTTTGTAGCCTGGCGCGGCAGTTTGGCGGTGCCGCCGGAGAGACCCCTGCTGGTCCGCCGGGCTGTGCTGGACGCCCTGGGCTGGCCTCTCCCGGTGGTGCTGACTCTGGAATTGGCCCTGGCATTTGGTTTTGGCGCTTCTGTTGGGCTGGCGGTGCCGCCCATGGAGGGCACCGGCATGGCGGTGGCGGTCCGGACAGCGGCGCACCTGCTGTGCTCCTCGACCCTGTTTGCCGGGGTGTGCTGGATGTGCGGCCTGCCGCCGGCCAACTGGCAGGGGCTGCTCCTGCTGCTGGGGATCTACTGGCTGATCTATCTGATGGTCTGGCTGCTGCGGTATCTCTCCTGGCGAGCGGAGCTGAACGCCATTCGGGAGGGATTGGGCCTTGCGCCAAGGTCCGCCGGCGGGGGGCTTTTCCAGCTGCATCCCCTCCGGACTCACCTGCTGCTGGCTGCGGCGGTGGAACTGGGGCTGCCGCTGCTGCTGAAACCGCTGGATCCGCCGGACGTCCCGGTGCTGACAGGGCTGTTCTACCCCTTTTTGCTGCTGCCCTTCTTCTGTCTGGCGGCGGGCTGGAGCGCCGGCCGCCGGTTCGGCGCCGCCCTGCTGCTGCCGGCAGCCTGCGGCGTGCTGACGCTGCCCTGCGTGTTCCTGATTTACAATGACACGGCTCTGTTCCAGGCCGGTGCGGCGTTCGTGTTCGCCCTGGCGGGGAACCTGCTGGGGGCGCTGGTGCGGAAGATAAGGAGACGCGGCTGTGATGAAGCGTGAGGTGCGGGTCTACAATATGATCATCCCGCTGTGGCTGCTGTGGCTGTTCCCACCTCTGTTTCCCTGGGGGCTGCCCGTCATCCTGCTGGGTAACCTGGCAATCGACACGGCGGTGCTGTCCCTGGCCCTGAAAGCCATGAAGCGGACAGACAGGGAGCAGCTGATGGAACACCTTTGGTGGCGAATCTGGTGGCGGGGCTTTGCCGCCGACGCCGCCGGGATGGCCTGGCTGTTTCTGGCACTGATCCTGTGGGAGATGAGCTTCGGGCACAGGCCTACCTTCTGGCAGAAGTGGCTGGGGTTTGTCATGGGAGACCCCTTTGGGCACCCTGTTGCCCTCCTCTGGACGCTGACGGCCGTGGCCATCGCCGGCGTGTGTATCTACCGCCTGGACCGGAAGGCCTTGCGCTCCGCCGGTCTGACGGGCCGGGAGGCCCACAGGGCGGCACTGGCCCTGGCGATCATCACCGCGCCCTGGACCTTTTTGATTCCGACACCCATGTGAAAACTTTCGAATTTTCGGAACCAAACCGCCTTCCTTGCCGACTATACAGGCAGAGGAGGCGGTTTGGTATGAAAAAATGGTGCCTGTTTTTGAGCCTGTACTTCTGCGCCTGCCTGCTGGCGGCCTGTGCCGGAGGAGGCGCCTCCCCCGGCGAGGGAGCCGAGCCCGGCGGCATATCTTCAGAGGAGCCCCAGACCGGGGAAGAGACAACAGAGTCCGGCCAAGTGACGGAGACCTTCCGGCTGGTGGATGCCGGAGACGGCGGCCGGTCCGCGGTCCTGGCCAAAATGGACGGAAGGGCTGGGGACGTGTACACTCTGGATATTTTCAGCGTGGAGGACCTGACCATCGAGGGCTACACCCAGGAGCAGATGGCCCTGCTGGACTGGTCGCCCACGCCCGGCGCCCTGGTGGAGGTCACCTGGGACGGCACGGTGATGGAGTCCTACCCGGCCCAGTTCGGGGAGGTCGCCGCCGTCCGGATCCTGGAGGACGGCTTCAATGACCTGTGCCGGCTGTACCGGGAGGTACTGAACGACCTGTGGGAGACGGACCCGGCCCTGAACGAGGACATCACGGAGCTGGGAGTGGATTTGAGCAAAACGTCCCTGGAGGCAAGCGAGCAGTCGGCCGTGGCCTACGCCTTCGGCATGGACCACGGTCTGATGCCCGTTGAGGGCACCTATCAGGAACTGGTGGACCAGGGCTATATCGACGGGGAGAATTTGCTCTGGGAGGACGGCTGCCTGTTCTCCATCAAGGAGACCCAGGACCAGGACCCGGTGGCGTTCAGCCTGCCCTGCGTCGGCCCCGGGGATGAGATACCGGACTACAACGGGGTCCGCTTTGACGCGGAGAAGTGGCGCGGCGGCACGGGGGCCTATTCCTTCACCAACTGCACTGCCGCCAGTTTGGACGGCCATTGGAGCGTCTATACCGTGGGGGCGGAGGCCATCTCCTGACCGAGAGGTTCTGAAATCCCGCTGAAAACGCCCGTTCCCTCTTGTAAAATCCGTTGGGATGGAGTACAATACCCTAGAATTGTGCAAAATTCCCACCAAACATGAGAAAACGGGTGAATGTTATGAGCTACACAAAAATCGCCGCCATCTACGCGGACAGCCAGCAGCTGGGCGGCCAGACGGTCACCGTGGGCGGCTGGGTCCGCACCATCCGGGACATGAAGACCTTCGGCTTCATCGAGCTGAACGACGGGTCCTGCTTCAAGAATCTGCAGGTGGTCATGGAGGCCGGGACGCTGGAAAACTACAGGGACATCGCCGCCCAGAACGTGGGCGCGGCCCTGATCGTCACCGGCACGGTGGTGCTGACGCCGGAGGCCAAGCAGCCTCTGGAGCTGAAGGCCGCCTCCATCGCCGTGGAGGGTGCCTCCACCCCCGACTACCCCCTGCAGAAGAAGCGCCACAGCGTGGAGTTCCTGCGGACCATCCAGCACCTGCGGCCCCGGACCAACCTGTTCTCCGCCGTGTTCCGGGTGCGGAGCGTGGCGGCCTACGCCATCCACAAGTTCTTCCAGGAGCGGGGCTTCGTCTATGTCCACACCCCCATCATCACCGCCAGTGACTGTGAGGGCGCCGGCGAGATGTTCCAGGTGACCACCCTGGATCTTGCCAACCTGCCCAAGAATGAGGACGGCACCGTGGACTACACCCAGGACTTCTTCGGCAAGCCCGCCAACCTGACGGTCTCCGGCCAGCTGAACGCGGAGAACTTCGCCATGGCCTTCGGGGACGTGTACACCTTCGGCCCCACCTTCCGGGCGGAGAACTCCAACACCCAGCGCCACGCCGCCGAGTTCTGGATGATCGAGCCGGAGATGGCCTTCACGGACCTGAAGGGCGACATGGACGTGGCGGAGGCCATGATCAAGTATGTGATCCGCTACGTGATGGAGCAGTGCCCCGATGAGATCAACTTCTTCAACTCCTTTGTGGACAAGGGCCTGAAGGAGCGGCTGGAGCATGTGGCCTCCTCCGACTTCGGCCGGGTGAGCTACACCGAGGCGGTGGAGATCCTGGAGCAGCACAACGACCAGTTCGACTACAAGGTCTCCTGGGGCTGCGACCTGCAGACGGAGCATGAGCGGTATCTCACCGAGCAGGTGTACAAGAAGCCCGTGTTCGTCACCGACTATCCCAAGGAGATCAAGGCCTTCTATATGCGCCTCAACGACGACGGCAAGACCGTGGCCGCGGCGGACTGCTTGGTGCCCGGCATCGGCGAGATCATCGGCGGCAGCCAGCGTGAGGAGCGGCTGGACATTCTGGAGAGCCGCATCCACGAGCTGGGCATGAACCCCAAGGACTACTGGTGGTACTGCGACCTGCGGCGCTACGGCTCCTGCAAGCACGCCGGCTTCGGCCTGGGCTTTGAGCGGCTGGTGATGTACCTCACCGGCGTCAGCAACATCCGGGACGTCCTGCCCCATCCCCGCACCGTGGGCAGCGCGGATTTCTGAAAAAATGGATCTGGCCCCGGCGTCCCGCTCGAAATCAGGCGGGACGCCGGGGCTTTTTGCAGATGGACGCGAAAACCTTTGCGCGGCACGGACGGACTCGGACAGGGGAGGCGGGCCGGAATTGCCAAAATTTTCACTGTCGCTTTGGGCAATCAGCCGAACATTTTTCGGGGGACGGCGGATGTATTGACTTCCCACCCGGGTTGTGGTAAACATAAAGGAAACAAGAAAGTGGGATTCTGCGCACAAAATATAGCAAATTTTGCGCAAAAACTAGAAAGAATTCCGGTTTTCAGCTATGCAACCGTTTACGTTAAAAATTCGTAAATGAAAGCGGAAACCACGCGGAAATTCCGGAGGAGAGGAGGAGCTGTCCATGTGGGGAGGCCTGGAATATCTGCGGGAGATGAATGTGATCTCCATCCTGCTGCGCCTGGTCCTGGCCATGCTCTTCGGCGGCTTCATCGGGCTGGAGCGGGAGCGGAAACGCCGGCCCGCCGGCTTCCGGACCTACATGCTGGTGTGCCTGGGGGCGGCGCTGACCATGCTGCTCAGCCAGTATGAGAGCTTCATGGTGACCACCGCCTGGCGGGAGACGGCGGCGGAGATCGGCCTGCGGACAGACGTGTCCCGCTTCGGGGCCCAGGTCATCAACGGCATCGGCTTCCTGGGCGCGGGCACCATCATCGTCACCGGCAAGCAGGAGGTGAAGGGCCTCACCACGGCGGCGGGCCTGTGGGCCTCTGCCTGCATGGGCCTGGCCATCGGCGCGGGATTTTACGAGTGCGTGCTGCTGGGCTTTGTCCTGATCTTCCTGACCAACCGCCTGCTGCCCTTTGTGGAGGAGGCCATCATCGAAAACGCCCGGAACATGAACATCTATGTGGAGTTCCAGACCCTGGACGACCTGGGGGACATCATCGGCCGGATCAAGTCCCAGGGGGTGCAGATCTATGAGATCGACCTGGACCGGGGCCGGGAGGAGCGGTCCAAGAACCCCAGCGCGGTGTTCTCCATCCGGCTGCCCAGCCGGCATCTCCACGTGCGGGTCCTGGCGGCCATCTCCGAGCTGGAGAGCGTGTATGCCATTGACGAGATTTGAGGGAGGTGAGCGCGTTGCTGCCGATTTTTGACGGTGTGCGGGATGTGACCATGCTGTCCACCGCGCTGCGGATGCTGCTGGCGGTGATCTGCGGCGGCCTCATCGGTTTGGAGCGGGAGTACAAGCGGCGCCCGGCGGGCTTCCGCACCCATATCCTGATCTGCCTGGGGGCGGCCATGACCACCCTCACCAGCCAGTTCCTGTACTTGAATCTGCACTACTACACCGATATGGCCCGGCTGGGGGCCCAGGTGGTGGCGGGCATTGGCTTCATCGGCGCCGGCGCCATCATCGTCACCCGCCGCCGCCGGGTGAAGGGCCTCACCACAGCGGCGGGCCTGTGGGCGGCGGCCATTGTGGGGTTGTGCCTGGGCGGCGGGTTCTACGAGGGCGGCATCTTTGCCACCATCCTGATCCTGGCGGCGGAGATGTTTCTGTCCAAGCTGGAGTACCGGATGCTGGACAACGCCCCGGAGGTGAACCTCTACATGGAGTACAGCAACAAGAGCTGTCTGGACAACGTGCTGAAGCTGTTCCGGGAGCTGAATCTGAAGGTTTTGAACATGGAGATCACCCGCTCCACGGAGACGGAGACCCACAACGCCTGCGCCCTGTTCACCCTGCGGCTGAACAAGCGGTGCCGGGTGGAGCAGCTGATCCCCAAGATGAACGCCACCGAGGGCGTGGTATCCGTGGAGGAACTGTAACAACGGCGTGAGCCGGAAGGAAGAGGAGAGAGAAGATGAAAAAAGCATATGACGTGCTGGTGATCGGCCCGGTGTCCCTGGACCACAACATCGACTATCAGGGCAATGAGCGGAAAGAGGTGGGGGGCGCCGTGGTGGCCTCCGGCTTCGCGGCGGCCAGGAGCGGCAACCGCACCGCCGTGTTTACCAAGCTGAACCCGGCGGACGCGGATGTGGAGGAGCGGTTCGCCGGCTCCGGCGCAGATGTGTACTGGAAGCCCTCCAAGGCCACCTGCTCCATCCGCAACCAATATTTCACCGCCGACAAGGAGAAGCGGGCCTGCACCTCCATGGGGGTGTGCGATCCCTTCCGGTTCGAGGAGCTGCCGGACATCGAGACGAAGATCTACCACTTTGCCGGGCTGGTGTACGGCGACTTTGACGGCGCCCTCTTCGCGGAGGCGGCAAAGCACGGCAAGGTGGCGGTGGACGTCCAGTGCCTGCTGCGCCACGTGGAGGCGGACAAGACCATGGCCTTCCACGACTGGGCGGAGAAGAAGGAATACCTGCCGGTGATCGACTATCTCAAGACCGACGCGGCGGAGGCGGAGATCCTGACGGGCCTGACGGACCGGGCGGAGGCCGCCAAGCTCCTGTACAGCTGGGGCGCCAAGGAGGTCCTCATCACCCACAACACCGAGGTGCTGGCCTATGACGGACAGCGGATCTACACCTGTCCCATCAAGGCCCGGAACCTCTCCGGCCGCACGGGCCGGGGGGACACCACCTTCGCCGGCTATATCACCGAGCGCCAGCGGGCCGGAGTGGAGGAGGCCCTGCGGTACTGCACCGCCCTGGTGTCCCTGAAGATGGAGACGCCGGGCCCCTTCCAGGGCACCCGGCAGGATGTGCTGGACTATCTGCGGGAATTTTATTGAGAAGCCACAGGAGCCGTCCGCTGCCAGCGGACGGCTTCCGTGTAAAAACTCCATTGACAACGGGCACTGTCCGTGATAAGCTAACAAGTGTCAATTACATAAAGGCAAACGAAGTCCCTAGAGAAATGGCGCAGGCCTGCCGAAGGAGTAAAACTCTCAGGCGTCCCGGCACGGGATGAGGACTAGGGATGGATGTGGCTCTGGAGAAGCTCAAAGACGAGTACCGAAGGTGCAAGGCGGGGAGACCCGCTGAATCTCTCAGGTAAAAGGACAGAGTAAGAGGGTGGCCTTTCCGCCGCGGGCGGAGGGGGCCGTCTCTTTGTTGGGCTGGACAGAGACTGTCCAGCCCATTTCGTTTGCGGACAAGGAGAGAGAACGAATGAACATGGATTTGTTGGCCGACAAGGTCAGCCAGCTGGCCGGCTTCGTGTGGAACGGGCTGCTGCTGTATCTGCTGGTGGGCACCGGCATCATCTTCACCATCCGCACACGGTTTATCCAGGTGCGCAAGTTCGGCACCGGCTTCCGGCGGCTGTTCGGCAGCGTCAATCTCAACGGCGAGAAGGCCGGCAAGGAGGGCATGAGCTCCTTCCAGGCGGTGGCCACCTCCATCGCCGCCCAGGTGGGCACCGGCAACATCACCGGCTGCGCCACCGCCATGATCTCCGGCGGTCCCGGCGCCATCTTCTGGATGTGGGTGGCGGCCTTCTTCGGCATGGCCACCATCTACGGCGAGGCGGTGCTGGCCCAGACCTACAAGACCAAAGACGAGACGGGCCACGTCATCGGCGGCCCGGTCTACTACATCCGGCAGGCCTTCAAGGGGACCTTCGGCAGGATCCTGGCAGGCTTCTTCGCCCTGGCCATCATCTTCGCCCTGGGCTTCACCGGCAACATGGTCCAGTCCAACGCCATCAGCAACGCCTTCAAAGAGGCGCTGGGCGTCCCCACCTGGGTGGTGGGCGTGATCCTGGCGGTGGTGGCGGCCTTCATCTTCCTGGGAGGCGTCACCCGCATCGCCTCCGTCACGGAGAAGCTGGTGCCCATCATGGCGGTGTTCTACCTGGCGGGCGGCCTCATCATGCTGGTCGCCAACATCACCAACCTGCCCCACGCCTTTGTCCTGATCTTCGAGGGCGCCTTCAATCCCCAGGCCATCCTGGGCGGCGCCGCCGGCATCGGCGTCCGGGAGGCCATGCGCTACGGCGTGGCCCGGGGCCTGTTCTCCAACGAGGCGGGCATGGGCTCCACCCCCCACGCCCACGCCATGGCCAAGGTGGCAAAGCCCCAGGACCAGGGCATCGTGGCCATGATCTGCGTGTTCATCGATACCTTCGTGGTCCTGACCATGACGGCCCTGGTGATGATCACCAGCGGCGCCCTGAATGTGGCGGACATGTCCGCCAACCCGGCGGCGGAGAACATGGCCCAGGCGGCGTTCACCACGGTGTTCGGCAGCTTCGGCAACCTGTATGTGGCCATCTGCCTGCTGTTCTTCGCCTTCTCCACCATCATCGGCTGGTATTTCTTCGGCCAGCAGAATGTGAAGTACCTCTTCGGCGTCAAGGCGGTCAAGGTCTACGCCTGCATCGCCGTGGTGTGCGTGGCGCTGGGCTCTGTGCTGGAGGCGCCCCTGGTCTGGAACCTCTCCGACCTGTTCAACGCCCTGATGGTGTTCCCCAACCTGCTGGCGCTGCTGGCCCTCAGCGGTCTGGTGGCCAAGGCGGCCCGGGAGCCGGAGACCCTGCGGAAATAATCAGCGCACCCCTCCGCCCTGACACCGGGCGGAGGGCGTTTTCATGTCTCCGGGGCCGGCAGGGCGGGCCCGCCGCGGCCATAGGGGATGGTAAAGACCGGGATCCCCTCCATGGCCGGGGCGATGGCGTACATGGGATAGAACACTGCCAGCCCCTCCCCGGTCAGATAGAAGTTCTGGGGGTTGAAATACTGCCGCAGCCGGCGGCGGACGCCCTCGTGATACTGGGAGACACCGGCGGCCGTCCGCTGCGCCGCCTCCGCCTCCACCGCCTCCAGCAGCCGCCGCCTCCAGCCGCTGCGGCGGGGGAAGAGGGCGGACAGGGCCACCGGATAGCCGGAGGCCAGATCCCAGGTGTCCCCCCGGCGGAGGAGCGCCGTCTGGCCGCCGGGGCCCTGCTCTCGGGACTGGGTGTACAGGCTCCAGAGACCGCCCTCGTTGTAGGTGACCTGATAGGTCAGCTCCGCATGGAGCCGGGGCAGCGGCTGGCTGGCCGCCAGGGCGGCCCGGTACTCCGCCGCCGCCAGGGGCAGCAGATACGCCTCGCAGTAGCGGAGAAAGGAGCGGCACTGCAGCTGATAGTACCGCCGGATGCGGCGGGAGATCCGGTCCGCCGCCGGCACCGGCTCCGGCAGGGAGACGGCGGCGGTGAGCACCGGGATCTCCTCCACGGTCCACTCCCGCTCTGTGGTCATGGCCTCTGTAGACAGCTGGGTCAGGGATTCCTTCATGGGCGCCGCTCCTTCCGCAGAGAGATGGGTTTGCACCAGCCTATGCTGCCCGGGCGGGCGGGGTGACGCGGCACACTTTAAAGTGTGAAAAATTTTCCGGCTGAGCCCCTTTACTTTCACGCGGCAGAGTGCTAAAATACATCCTGGCGGCAGATGGCCGCTGATTTCGAAATGCCTCCCGGAGGAAAGGGTGCTGGATATGGTGAAAATCGGCAAGAAGGAAAAAAACGGTGAGCTGTATAAGGCCATCCTTCTCCTGAAGGATGAACAGGAGTGCTATGAGTTCTTTCAGGATCTGTGCACGGTGTCGGAGCTGCGGGCCATGGAGCAGCGGTTCGAGGTGGCCTCTCTGCTGGACGACGGCATGATCTACAACGAGATCCTGGAGCGCACCGGCGCCTCCAGTGCCACCATCAGCCGGGTGAACCGGTCCCTCAGCTACGGCACCGGCGCCTATGAGAAGATCTTCGCCCGGTATAAGAAGAGAGACAAATGAGCAGCTATGATGCCCTGGCCGCCAGCTATGACGAGCTGATGGCGGATGTGGAATACCGCCGGCGGGCGGACGCGCTGGCGCGGCAGTTCCGCAGGAGTCCGATCCCGGTGGAGACGGTGCTGGATCTGGCCTGCGGCACCGGCACCATCGCCTGCCTGCTGGCGGCGCGGGGGTACCGGGTGATCGCAGTGGACGGGTCGGAGGAGATGCTGACCCAGGCGGCCCGGAAGGCGGCGGCGCTGGAGCGGCCGCCGCTGTTCCTGCACCAGTCCATGCCGGGCCTGCGGCTGGGCGTGCCGGTGGACGCCGCCGTCTCCACGGTGGACGCCCTGAACTATCTCACCCGGCGGGCGGATCTGCGGGAGACGCTGCGGCGGGTGTACCGCTGGCTCCGGCCCGGCGGGCAGTTCCTCTTTGACGTGAATACCCCTTACAAGCTCCGGCGGATGGACGGCCAGGTGTACCTGGACGAGACGGAGGACAGCTACTGTGTCTGGCGGACCTTTTACGCCCCGGGCCGGAAGATCTGCACCTACCAGGTGGACCTGTTCCAGCGAAATGGAGACGGGACCTGGGACCGGGCCTTTGAGGAGCACCGGGAGCGGGCCTGGGAGCGGGAGGAGCTGGAGGCCGATCTGGCGGAGGCGGGCTTCGGCCCCGTCACCGTCACCGGCGACCTGACCGGCCGGCCTCCCGCGCCGGAGGAGGACCGGTGGAACTTCCGGTGTCAAAAGCCGGTGAATTCAAAATGAAACAGGAGTTTCTACAATGAGCGATCAACTGATTCGGGCCATCTCCAAGGATGGCCTTGTAAAAGCGGTGGCGGTCTCCACCCGGGACCTGACAGAGCGGGCCCGGCAGATCCACAAGACGCTGCCGGTGGCCACGGCGGCCCTGGGCCGGACCCTGGCGGCCGCTTCCATGATGGGCAACGCTTTGAAGGAGGACGGGGCCAGCGTGACGCTGCAGATCAAGGGCGGCGGCCCCCTGGGGACCATCCTGGCGGTGTCCGACAACCAGGGGAACGTCCGGGGAACGGTGGACAACCCGGCGGTGGACCTGCCCCTGCGGCCGGACGGCAAGCTGGATGTGGGCGCCGCCGTGGGCCGGGACGGCACCCTGACGGTGATCCGGGACCTGAACATGAAGGAGCCCTATGTGGGCAGCGTGGGCCTGCTGGGCGGCGAGATCGCCGAGGACCTGGCGGCCTATTTCGTGGAGTCGGAGCAGATCCCCACGGCCTGCGGCCTGGGGGTGCTGGTGGACCGGGACCAGAGCGTGCTGACCGCCGGCGGATACCTGATCCAGTTGCTGCCCGGCGCCGGAGAGGACACCATCACGAAGGTGGAGGGCAGCCTGATGGCCGCCGGACCGGTGACGGGGCTGCTGCGGGAGAATCCGGACCCGGAGGCCATGCTGCGGCGGGCCCTGTCGGACTTTGAGCTGGAGATCCTGGAGAAGAGCCCCATCGAATACCGCTGCTACTGCAGCCGGGACCGGATGGAGCGGGCCCTCATCAGCCTGGGGCCGGAGGAACTGCAGGCCATGATCGATGAGCAGGGCAGCGCGGACCTCACCTGCCGCTTCTGCGACAACGTCCAGCACTTCTCAAAAGAGGAGCTGGAGGCCATGATAGAGAATCTTCGAAAAAAAAGAGGAAAAAATTAAATTTCCAGTTGACAGACCGGGGTTCTTTGAGTATAATAACTTTTGCCGTCTGACAAGAGCGGCAATCGGGGAGCATAGCTCAGCTGGTTAGAGCACCTGCCTTACAAGCAGGGGGTCACTGGTTCGAGTCCAGTTGTTCCCACCATACTCTATATGGCCCGGTAGTTCAGTTGGTTAGAACGCTAGCCTGTCACGCTAGAGGTCGACGGTTCGAGCCCGTTCCGGGTCGCCATCTCCCACGAGATGGATTCCATCTCGTGGGTCCCCCTTGGGGTTGCAATTCCCCTCCCGCGCCGTGCGGCGCGGAAAAGATTTGCCCAGATAGCTCAGTTGGTAGAGCAGGGGACTGAAAATCCCCGTGTCGCTGGTTCGATTCCGGCTCTGGGCACCATCTGCGGGCATAGCTCATCTGGTAGAGCGCCACCTTGCCAAGGTGGAGGTAGCGAGTTCGAGCCTCGTTGCCCGCTCCAGATGAAATGCTCACACGGCGTGTGTGAGCATTTCATATTTCAAAAATAAATGTGGACTTTTTTGAAAAGTTCGCATATAATATAGAGGAACCCCATGGTGACATAGCCAAGTGGTAAGGCAAGGGTCTGCAAAACCCT
>CDZK01000864.1_pt1 | contig 13502 bp, 11 predicted proteins | sample 557401 | NCBI WGS metagenome assembly CDZK01 (sample SAMEA3182108, study PRJEB8094) | gut metagenome | biome: human; feature: gut; material: Stool; isolation source: human stools | place: Canada | collected 2013-04-25 | reverse complement strand
TCCTGGCCGCCGATGTCGATGATGAAGTCCACATTGGGCAGGAAGTGGCGGGCGGCGGTGAAGTGGGCCACTGTCTCCACCACGCCGTAGTCGGCGTGGAAGGCGTTTTTCGCCAGATCCTCGCCGTAGCCGGTGGTGGTGACCGACGCCACGTGCAGTGCCGGGTGCTCGTCATACAGCTGCTGGAGCACCTGCCGGATCAGGGGCACCGGGTTGCCCAGATTGGGCTGGTAGTCGGTGAAGAGGATCCGGGCGTCCTGGTCGATGACCACCACCTTCACGGTGGTGGAGCCGGAGTCGATGCCGATGTGGACCGGGGCGGCGTAGTCCGCGCCGAAGGGCACCCGGGGCACCGTGGCCTTGGCGTGCCGGGCCCGGAAGGCCTCGTACTCCTCCTTGCTGTTGAACAGGGGCGGCTGGGACCGGTAGGTCTCCGCCGCGCCGTGCTTCTGCAGGTTGTCCGCCACCTGCTTGAGGTCAAAGGTCTGGTCGGAGTAGAAGGCCGCGCCCAGGGCCACGAACAGCAGGCTGTTCTCCGGGCAGGTGCCCTTCACGCCCAGGGTGTGGTCAAAGCTCTCCCGCAGGCAGCGGGAGAAGGTCAGGGGCCCGCCCAGGTACAGCACGTTCCCCTTGATGGGCCGGCCCTGGGCCAGGCCGGCGATGGTCTGGTTCACCACCGCCTGATAGATGCTGGCGGAGATGTCCTCCGCCTTGGCCCCCTGGTTGATCAGGGGCTGGATGTCGCTCTTGGCGAACACGCCGCAGCGGGAGGCGATGGTGTATGTCTTTTCCGCCTTCTGGGCGGCGGCGTCCATCTCATCGGCGCTCATCTTCAGCAGCGTTGCCATCTGGTCGATGAAGGCGCCGGTGCCGCCGGCGCAGGAGCCGTTCATCCGCACCTCCATGCCGCCGGTGAGGAACAGGATCTTGGCGTCCTCGCCGCCCAGCTCGATGATGCAGTCCGTCCCCGGGGCCAGGCGGCCCGCCGCCACCCGGGTGGCGAACACCTCCTGGACAAAGGGGACGCCCACGCTCTCCGCCATGCCCATGCCGGCGGAGCCGGAGATGGCCAGGTCCGCCGTCTGGCCGTACTGGTCCGCCACCCGGCGCAGCAGCTCCTCCGACTTCTCCAGAATATGGCTGTAATGCCGCTCGTATGTACTGTATACCAGATTCTCCGCGTCGTCCAGCACCACGCATTTGATGGTGGTGGAACCTACGTCAAGTCCAACTTTCAACTCTGTTTCCTCCTTACAGGAAAACGGTTGCGTCAACAGTTTTCGACAGCTAACCGCATGATACCACATTAGTTGACATCATACACTTTTTCCAGTGGATGTTCAACCGGCAATATTCTGAAAGACTGTTAATTTTTTGTTAAGAAACCTGCCGGTGCACTTTGCGGACAGGGCTTGGCCTTTTTCCTGTTTTATGCTATACTGGTCCTATTCCAGAACAGAAATGAGGCACTTATCCTATGGAACGCGTGTTGCTGCACACCTGCTGCGCCCCCTGCTCTCTCAGCTGCATCGATCCTCTGCGGAGCGAGGGCATCGAGCCGGTGGCCTTTTGGTACAACCCCAACATCCACCCCTGGAAGGAGTATCAGGCCCGGCGGGACTGCCTGCTCACCTATGCCCCCACCATCGGCATGGAGGTCCGGGTGCAGGAGGACTACGGCCTGCGGGAGTTTGTCCGCCACGTGGCGGAGGACATCGACCACCGGTGCACCTACTGCTACGAGCACCGGCTGGAGGGCACGGCCAAATATGCGGCGGAGCACGGCTTTGCCGCCTTCACCTCCACCCTGCTGGCCAGCACCTATCAGAATCACGAGGCCATCGCCGCCGCGGCGGAGAAATACGCCAAACAGTACGGCGTGGAATTTCTCTACCGGGACTTCCGGCCGAATTTCCGGGCCGGGAACCAGCGGGCCCGGGAGCTGGGGTTCTATATGCAGAAGTACTGCGGCTGCGTCTTTTCCGAGCAGGACCGCTACCAGAAGCAGATCGACCGGGACCGGGTAAAGTTCCAGGAGGCGTGATGTCAGTATCTCACCCCGGCGCCGGCCCGTCCAGCGGCGGCGGACCATCGGCCTCCGTCCGGGGATAACCGGTCCACAACCAAAAGGAGCCTGCGGGGCATTCGCCCCGCAGGCTCCTTTGCTTTGGCCGCTTTCTCAGAATTTCCGGATCTCGTCCAGAGACAGGACGAACACCGCCGCGCCGCCGGCCATGACCTCCATGGGCACCGGCGGAACGGAGGACATCTCCCCGTGGGGCATGGTGACCGGCTGGTACACCGTCTCCTTCCGGTGGCCGGCAAATTTCTGAAGGATCTCCATGGCCTCCTCCAGCTTCTCCTCCTCCACGCCGATCATCACCGTGGTGCTCTTTTTCTTCAAAAAGCCCCCTGTGGAGCTCAGGACCGTCACCATAAAGCCGTGCTCATTCAGATTCCGAATGGTATTGTCGGAGTCGCTGCCCTGCAATACCGCCAGCACCAGCTTGTTCTTCTTTTCCATATTCCTCGCCTCCAAGTTCCAACGCGCCGGGCGCGTCTCTTGTCTTTATTTTAATCCTCGCGGCGAAAATTGCAAGGGGTCTTTTCCCCCCGCCGGAAAATGGGGACGCCGTCCTTCCAGGTCTCCAGCACCTGGATGTCCCGGAGCTCCTCCGACGGCGCTGTCAGGGGATCCCGGTCCAGGAGCACCAGGTCCGCCCGCTTCCCCGGGGCCAGGGTGCCCTTGTCCCGCTCCTCAAAATACTGGAAGGCGGCGTTCACCGTCACCGCCTCCAGGGCGGTCCGGGCGTCCACCCGCTCCTCCGGCCCCAGGCAGCGGCCGGACCGGGTCTCCCGGTTCACGGCGCACCAGACCGTCTCCAGGAGGTCCGGCGGGATCACCGGCGCGTCGGTGTGGAAGGTGAAGGGGATCCCCTGCCGGGCCGCCGAACCGGCGGGGCTGATGTGGTCCGCCCGGTCAGCCCCCAGGTTCTCCCAGTGGATGTCCCCCCAGTGGTACACATGGGCCACGAAGAAGGAGGGGATCACCCTCAGGCGCTTCACCGCCGGCAGCTGGTCCCGGCCCAGCAGCTGGGCGTGGATCATCACCGGCCGCATGGCCGCCAGGTCCACGCCCTCCCGGGCCGCGGTCTCCAGTGCTGCCAGATACTGGGCGCAGGCGGCGTCCCCGTTGCAGTGGGCCAGCAGCTGCATTCTCTCCGCTCCGGCCCGGCGGACCATATCCAGCGCTTGCGCATCCGTCAGGGTGCCGTAGCCCCGGTATTCCGCCTCCCCGGCGTAGGGCTGCCGCAGCCAGGCGGTGCGGCCCTGGGGAGAGCCGTCCAGAAACATCTTGTACCCGCCCAGCTTGAAGTGCTCCTGATACTGCCGGACGCTGGCCGGGAACGCCTGCCGGGCCGCCGTGGTCCCCGCCTCGTCCCCGTAGGCCACCACGTCCAGCTTCAAAGACCCGTCCGCCAGCAGCGCCTGGTACAAAGGCACCAGCTCCCGGCGCAGGAGTCCCTCCTGCACCGTGGTGATGCCGTAAGAAGCATACAGGTCCTGGGCCTTCCGGTAGGCCCCCAGAAACGCCTCCAGCGGCATCATGGGCACCCGCTTCTGGAACTCCAGGAAGGCGTTCTCCTCCATGTAGCCGGTGGGGACGCCGTTCTCCTGCCCGATGACGCCGCCCGCCGGACAGGGAGTGTCCCCGGTGACGCCCAGCCGCTCCAGGGCCGCTGTGTTGAACACCCCCATGTGGCCGGACTGGTGGCAGATCACCACCGGGTTCTCCGGTGCCGCCCTGTCCAGGCAGGCCCGGTCCGGGTGACGGCCCTCCAGGAGCTGGTTGTGGTCGTACCCCTGAGCCGTCACCCACCGGCCGGCGGGGATCCCCTCCCGCCGGATGTAGTCCCTGATCCGGTCCTGAATGTCCGCCCAGGACCGGCACCCGCTGAGATCCACCTGCAGAAACTGGTTGGCCACCGCCGTGAAGTGGCTGTGAGCGTCCAGAAATGCCGGCAGCAGCGTCCGGCCCGCCAGATCCACCCGGCAGGCATCAGGCCCCGCCTGATCTTCCACCGCCGTCCGGTTGCCCACAGCGGCGATGCGGCCGTCCCGCACCAGCAGGGCCTGGGCCGTGGGGCTGCGTCGCTCCAGGGTGCGGATGGTGCCGTTGGTAAAGAGAATGTCCATACGATCCCTCCTGTTCTCTCAGTCTGCCGCGGACGGGCAGATCCCATACCCATGCAATCGTGCAAGCAGGCCGCCCTCCCGGGCGGCCTGTTAGCTCAGTTCTTCAGGCTGTGAAGGGGCGCCGGGATCCGGCCGCCCCGGGCGATGAAGTCGGCACTGGACTCGCCGTGCACCGGCATCACCGGGGCGCTGCCCAGCAGGCCCCCCATCTCGATCCGATCCCCCACGGTCTTGCCGGGGGCCGGCAGCAGCCGGACAGCAGTGGTCTTGTTGTTCACCATGCCGATGGCCGCCTCGTCGGCGATGATGGCGGCGATGGTCTCCGCCGGGGTATCGCCGGGGACGGCGATCATGTCCAATCCCACAGAGCAGACGCAGGTCATGGCCTCCAGCTTGTCCAGGCAGAGGGTCCCCGCCTCGGCGGCGGCGATCATGCCCTCATCCTCGCTGACGGGGATGAAGGCGCCGGAGAGGCCGCCCACAGAGGAGGACGCCATGACGCCGCCCTTCTTCACCGCGTCGTTCAGCAATGCCAGGGCCGCCGTGGTGCCGTGGGTGCCGCAGACCTCCAGGCCCATCTCCTCCAGGATCCGGGCCACGCTGTCCCCCACCGCCGGCGTGGGCGCCAGGCTCAGGTCCACGATGCCGAAGGGGGTATCCAGCCGGCGGCTGGCCTCCTGGGCCACCAGCTGGCCCATGCGGGTCACCCGGAAGGCGGTCTTTTTCACCGTCTCCGCCACCACGTCAAAGGGCTGGCCCCTCACCGCCTTCAGGGCGGTGCATACCACGCCGGGGCCGGAGACGCCCACGTTGATGACCTTCTCCGCCTCGCCCACGCCATGGAAGGCGCCGGCCATAAAGGGGTTGTCCTCCACGGCGTTGCAGAACACCACCAGCTTGGCGCAGCCCAGGCCGTCCCGGTCCGCCGTGGCGGCGGCGGTATCCTTGACGATGCGGCCCATCAGCGCCACCGCGTCCATGTTGATGCCCGCCCGGGTGGAGCCCACATTGACGGAGGAGCACACCAGCTCCGTCCGGGACAGGGCCTCCGGAATGGAGCGGATCAGCTTCTCGTCCGCCTGGGTCATGCCCTTCTGCACCAGGGCGGAGTAACCGCCGATGAAGTTGACGCCGCAGGTCCGGGCCGCCCGGTCCAGGGCCAGGGCGAAGGGCACGTAGTCCTCCGTCTCGCTGGCTCCGGCCACCAGGGCCATGGGGGTGACGGAAATCCGCTTGTTGACGATGGGGATCCCGAACTCCCGCTCGATGTCCTCTCCGGTCTTCACCAGCTTTTCCGCATACCGGGTGATCTTGTCGTAGATCTTCTCACAGGCCCGCTTGGGGTCCGGGTCGCAGCAGCTCAGCAGGGAGATGCCCATGGTGATGGTGCGGATGTCCAGATGCTGCTGGTCGATCATCTCAATAGTGGATAAAATTTCCTTCTGGTTCAGCATAACGTGTCTCCCAACGTACAAATTCTCTCCAAGGATCCCAAAATCGGGAAAAGGGGCTAGGGGAAAACCTCCCGGTTTTCCCCAGTTGATTTGCCCCCAGCAAATCAAAAAATGAAATCATTTTCGGCAGGGCGTGTACCTGCCGAAAATACCTTGACCCAGCCGCCTTGGGCGGCGTCCCCAGTGACCGACGTCACTGGGGAGGGGGAATCTAAAGGGGGGACGAAGTCCCCTCTTTAAGTCAGATCCTGTGCATGGCGTCGAAAATCTCCTCCCGCTGGATGCGGATGGAGATCTCCATCTTCTTCCCCAGCTGCTCCAGCAGGTCCCGCAGCTCCCCCACGGAGACCTTGGCGGCCCCCACGTCCACAGCCATGACCATGGTGAAAGAGCCCTGGAGAATGGTCTGGGAGATGTCCAGGATGTTGACGTTGTGCTCAGCCAGCAGGGCGCAGACGGCGGCGATGATGCCCACCTTGTCCTGGCCCACGACGGTGACGATGGCGCTCATAGCAAAGTTCCTCCTCACAGCCCCCGCCGGCAGGCCCGGCGGGACGGCGTTCTCGATGTACAATGTCCGTATTGTATCACGGTTGGGCGGGAAAGTAAATCCTCCCTCACCCCAGCGGATTGACGAAAGGTCCCCAGTCCGGCGGGAAAAAGGTCAGAACCGTGTACAGGGCCGCCAGCAACAGGGCCAGACCCCGCCACAGCTCCGGGTGCCGCTCCCCGTTTGGGCTGACGGCCATTCCCGCCGCCAGCAGCCCCGCCCAGATCCCAAGGCTCCCGGCGCCGCAGCCGCCGGCGGCCTCCAGGGCCCAGCAGGCAGACGCCATGCCCAGGGGCACCAGCACCGCCGCCGGCAGGTCCCGGACCAGGGGGCGGCGCTCCCGCCCCAGGCGGCCGGTCAGGCCCCAGGCCGCCAGCACCGGCCAGAAGCCCAGCTTGCCCAGTTCCCAGGGGCTGGGGCACTGGGGCGCCAGCACCGCCAGGGGGCCGCCCCGGACCGCGCCGTGGCACAGCAGCAGCGCCAGGCCGCAGATCACCGCCGCCGGATAGCGCAGGGCAAAACGGTTGAAGGGATCGCCCATGGTTCGCTCACCTCATCCCACTGTATGCGGCGGGACAGCGCGGCAGACCGGAAACAGGGCGCGCCCCAGGACGCGCCCTGACCAGGCGGGGATCCCCGCCGGAATCAGATCTCCCCGAAGAACTTGTCGTGGATGGCCCGGACCGCCCGGTTCACATCCTCCTCGTCCAGCAGGACGGAGACCCGGATCTCGGAGGTGTTGATCATCTGGATGTTGATGCCGGCCTCGTACAGAGCCTCGAACATCTTGGCGGCCACGCCGCAGTTGCTCATCAGGCCCGCGCCCACGATGGAGACCTTGCCGATGTGCTCGTCAGTCTCGATGTGGTCGAACTTCAGAGCCTCCTTGTGCTCCTCCAGGATCTGCTGGGACTCCTCCAGATCCTTCTTATGGACCGTGAAGGTGATGTCCTTGGTGTCCTCCCGGCCGATGGACTGGAGGATGACGTCCACGTTGATGTTGTGCTTGCTCAGCAGGTCAAAGACCTGGAAGGCGACGCCGGGGTTGTGCTGCAGGCCGATCAGGGCCACCCGGGCGATGCTGGTGTCCTTGGCGACGCCGGCGATGTTGGTTTTCTCCACTTTTGTGACCTCCTTGACTTTCGTGCCGGGCTTGCGCTCCAAGCTGGACACGACTTCCAAATTCACTCTGAACTTCTTGGCCAGCTCCACGCTGCGGTTGTGGAGCACCTGGGCCCCCTGGGATGCCAGTTCCAGCATCTCATCGTAGGTGATCTCCTCCAGCTTCCGGGCGTTGGGGACGATGCGGGGGTCCGTGGTGTACACGCCGTCCACATCCGTATAGATCTGACACAGGTCCGCCCGGAAGGCCGCCGCCAGCGCCACGGCGCTGGTGTCGGAGCCGCCCCGGCCCAGGGTGGTGACGTCGCCGCTGCGGTCCACGCCCTGGAAGCCGGTGACGAGGACGATCCGGTGCTGGTCCAGCTCCGACTGGATGCGCTCGGAGTCGATCTTCTTGATCCGGGCGTCGGAGTGGACGGAGGTGGACTGGATGCCCACCTGCCAGGCCGCCAGGGACACGCAGGGGAGGCCCATGGCCTCCAGGGCCATGGCGCACAGGGCCACGGAGATCTGCTCGCCGGTGGAGAGCAGCATATCCATCTCCCGCTTGGAGGCGTGGGGGTTGATCTCGTTGGCCTTTTCGATGAGGTCGTCGGTGGTGTCCCCCTGGGCGGAGAGGACCACGATCACGTCGTTCCCCGCCAGATAGGTCTCCGCGATGATGCCGGCCACGTTGCGGATGCGCTGGGCATCCTTCACGCTGCTGCCGCCGAATTTCTGTACAATCAAGCTCATGGCGTTTCCTTCTTTAACTCAAAGTCTCACGACAGGCGCTTCCGCCTGTTCCAGTATACACACCTGCCCGGGGTTTGGGACTTATCCCAGCACCCGCATACAGGACAGCACCCGCAGGCCTCTCGCCCGCTCCGCCGCCTCCAGGCCGCTGATGGGCTCCGTGAGGAAGGCGGTCTCCCCGTCCTCGCTGAGGACCTCCACCTTTCCAAAGGCCATGGCCGCGTCGGTGAGGCTGCCGTCAATGCGGAAATAGTGGCGGCTCTGGAGCTCCCGGGGATCCTGGAAGCCCGCCGGGTCCGCCTCCCAGCCGATCTCATCCCGGCGGGGGCTGGCCTGGAGGGCCTCCATCACGTCCGCCACGCAGGCGGAGGCGGTGGGCAGCTCCCCGGCCCCCTGGCCGTAGAACATCACCTCGCCGGTGGCGTTGCCCCGGACCACGATGGCGTTGAACACCCCGTCCACGCTGGCCAGGGGCCGCTCCTCCGGGATCAGGTGGGGCGCCACATAGGCAGTGCGGCCGCCGGACAGGCGCACCGCCCGGCCCAGCAGCTTGACCCGGTAGCCCGCCCGCTGGGCGATCTTCACGTCCCGGAGAGACAGCTTGCTGATCCCCTCCATGGGCACGTCCGCCGGGTTCACCTGGTGGCCAAAGGCCAGATCCGCCAGGATGCAGATCTTCCGCCCGGCGTCGATGCCCTCCACGTCGGCGGTGGGGTCCGCCTCGGCGTAGCCCTTCTGCTGGGCCTCCCGCAGGGCGTCGGAGAAAAAGGCGCCGGTGCGGACCATCTGGGTCAGGATATAGTTGGTGGTGCCGTTCAAAATGCCGTACACCTCGTCGATGCGGTTGGCGGCCATGCACTGGGTCAGGGGGTGCAGGACAGGGATGCCGCCGCCCACGCTGGCCTCAAACAGATAGCTGACGCCCCGCTTTTTCGCCAGGGCCAGCAGCTCACAGCCCCGCTCCGCCACCAGCTGCTTGTTGGCGGTGACCACGTGCTTGCCGGCGTTCAGGGCCCGCTTCGTGTACTCGTAGGCCGCCTCCACGCCGCCGATGGTCTCCACCACCACCCGGATGGCATCGTCCTCCTCGATCTTGGCGAAGTCGTCCGTCATCAGCTGGCGGTAGGGGCCGTCCTTGAAGTGCCGCACCAGGATGGTCTTTACCTGCAGGGGCTCCCCCAGCTTCCGCTCGATCTGCCGGGCGTTCTCCGCCACCACCTTGGCCACGCCGGTGCCCACGGTGCCAAGTCCCATGATCGCAATCTGTATCATCTGACAGCTTCCTCTCTCTTCATTATCCGGCCAGGACCTCCACCCGCACCACGCCGTCCAGGGCGGACACGTCCGCCATCAGCTGCTCCAGCGTCTCCGCCAGACCGCTGGTCTCGGCGGAGATGGTCACCGCCGCGCAGCCGTTGGTGGGGATGCTCTGGTTGATGGTGAGGATGTTGGCGCCGGAGGTGGCAAATACGCTCAGCACACCGGACAGCACGCCGGTGTTGTCCTTGAGCATGCAATAAAAGGTGATGATATGCTCCGACTTCATGTCGTTGAAGGGCTGCACCGCGTCCTTGTACTTGTAGAACGCGCTGCGGCTGATGCCCACCATCTTCGTGGCGGCGCCCACGGTGTCCGCCTCGCCGGTCTGCATCATCCGCTTGGCCTCCGCCACCTTCACGAAAATCTCCGGCAGGGCATTCGCGGCCACGATGTAATACTTGATCTCTCTCGCCATTTCGTCCGCCTCCTACGGCCATTTGTCTTTATACGCAAAGCATCTTACCATATTTCCACCGGCAATTCAACCAAATCCGCGGAAATTCTTTTGACGAAATCAGGGAATCTTCCCCCGCTTTTCCACGCCGGTATGAGCAGAATGCCGGAAACAAAACCGGGCGCCCCGGCAAAAGCCGGGGCGCCCGTGGGGCGGCAACGTCGGTTTAGTCGGCCGCCGCGAAGACGGCCTTCATGCCCTTGTAGGTCTCATAGCAGTCCAGCTTGGACACGGTCTCGAAGGGGGCGTGCATACTGAGCACCGGCACGCCCGCGTCCAGGGTGGTGATGTTCCGGTTGGCCATATACATGGCCACGGTGCCGCCGCCGCCGGCGTCCACCTTGCCCAGCTCCGCGATCTGCCAGATGACCCCCGCCTCGTCAAAGACGTTGCGGATATAGGCCACGGTCTCCGCGTCCGCGTCGGAGGCGCCGGACTTGCCCCGGGCGCCGGTGTACTTGCACAGGCCGATGCCGTAGTTCAGATAGGCGGCGTTGCGCTTCTCGTACACGTCGGAGAAATTGGGGTCATAGGCCGCCGTCACATCGGCGCTGAGGCAGAAGGACTTCTCAAAGCACACCCGCACCGGCACGCCCTGGCTCTCGCACAGGTCCTCCATGAAGGTGTCAAAGGCGGCGGACTGCATCCCCGTCACGCCGTCGGAGCCGATCTCCTCCTTGTCCGCCAGGACGCACACCGCCGTCCTGGCAGGTGTCTTGTCCAGGTCCAGCAGGGCCCGCAGGGCGGCGTAGGCGCAGACCCGGTCGTCGTGGCCGTAGGCGCCGATCATGCTGCGGTCCAGGCCGATGTCCGTGGCCTTCACCGCCGGCACCGCCTCCAGCTCTGCGGAGGTAAAGTCGTCCTCGGTGATGCCGTACTTCTCGTTCAGCAGCTTCATCACCGCCAGCTTCACCCGGCGGGACTCCTCCCGGTCTCCGATGGGCTCGCTGCCCAGCAGCAGGTTCAGCGTCTCCCCGGGGATGGCCTCGCCCAGGGTCTTTTTGTTCTGCTCCGCGCCCAGGTGGGGCAGCAGGTCCGTGATCACCAGCCGGGGATCGGCCGCATCGGCGCCGATGTTCACCTGGACGGTGGTGCCGTCCCGCAGGGCCACCACGCCGTGGAGCTCCAGGGGGATGGTGACCCACTGGTACTTGCGCAGGCCGCCGTAGTAGTGGGTCTTGAAATAGGCCAGCTCCCCATCCTCATACAGGGGATTGGGCTTCAGGTCCAGCCGGGGGGAGTCGATGTGGGCGGCGGCGATCCGGGCGCCCTCCGCCAGGGACTTCTCCCCGATGTGGGCCAGCAGCACGCTCTTGCCGCGGTTGCTGAGATAGACCTTGTCCCCGGCCTTCACCGCCATGCCCCGGACATAGGGCCGGTAGCCGGCCTGCTCCGCCAGGCGGATAGCCTCCGCCGCGCAGAGCCGCTCGGTCTTGCCGGCGTCCAGGAACGCTTTATAACCGGCGCAGTAGGATTCCAGGGTGTCCCGCTCCGCGCCGTCCAGCCGGTCAAAGCCATTGCGGCGGCGGGAGAGCAGCTGCTCCTTCAGCGCCTTGAAGTCACTCTTTTCCATGTGCTTTTTCCTCCTTGATGGTGTCGATCAGCCGCTGGAAGAACTCCCGGGCCTCCCGCTGGAAATCCTCAGCGGTGTCCGCGGCGTTGTTCAGCTCACAGTCACACTTGCCCCGGTAGTACTCGTCGGGCTGCTGGGCGGAGATCCGCAGGCGGGCGTACTGCTCGGAGATGTTGTCCCGGGCCATGATCCGCCGGACCCGCAGCTCCATGGGGGCGGTGACCGCCACCGTCCTGTCGCACAGCTGGTCCAGTCCGCCCTCCAGCAGGTTGATGGCGTCGATGGCGAAGAGCTTGCTGTCGGACTCCGCCAGCCGCCGCCGGACCTCCGGAACCAGATGGCGGATCACGATGCCGTTGAGCTGCTCCAGCCGGTCCTTGTGGGAAAAGACCTCCTGCCCCAGCTTCTTCCGGTCCAGCTCCCCCTCCGCGTCAAAGGCGCCGGGGAAGGAGAGGCCGATCTCGTCCCGCAGGGGGGCGCAGTTCTCCAGCATCTCATGGTACAGCCGGTCGCAGTCCACCACCTGTCCCCCCAGGGACTCGATGGCCCGCAGGGCGCTGGACTTGCCCGCGCCGGTGCCGCCGGTGAGGCCCAGCACCACCTGCTCGCTGTCCGCCTCCACCACGTGGAAGCCGGCGGCCTTTTTCAGCCGGTTGCCGATGGCCAGCCCCAGCCCCCGGTTGTCCGGGCACTGGGCGTAGATCTCCGTCACGTCGCTGGCGTCAAAGGTCCGCAGGGCGTCAAACACCCGCTGGGCCTGGGCCAGCTTGTCCCCCGCGGGGCCCAGGGTGTGGACCTCCTGTCCGCGGAACAGATCCGCGAACTCGTCAAAGCAGATGACACCGGAGGTGGGTCCCACCCGCCGCAGGATCTCCTGGGCGGACTTCTCCGGCGCGCCGGTGATGACGGTGACCGGCGCCTTGGGGGCATAGTGGCGGTATTTCATGCCGGGGGCCTTGGGCTTCTCCCCCTCCGCCAGAGCGCCGTTGACGGCCTTGTCCACATCGATCTTGCCGATGAGCCGCTCCAGGTCCTCCATGGGCAGCCCGCCGGGCCGCAGCAGCCGGGGCGGGTCGCAGGTCAGGTCCAGGATGGTGGACTCCACCCCCACCGCGCAGGGGCCGCCGTCCACCACGCCGTTGATGCGGCCGTCCATGTCCTCCAGCACGTCCTGGGCCGTGGTGCAGCTGGGCCGGCCGGACAGGTTGGCGCTGGGCGCCGCGATGGGGATGCCCGCCTCCCGGATGATGGCCAGGGTCACCGGGTGGTTGGGGCAGCGCACCGCCACCGTGTCCAGCCCGGCGGTGGTCTCATCGGGGATGATGGGCCTCCGCTTCAGGATCATGGTCAGAGGGCCGGGCCAGAACTTCCGCGCCAGCACATAGGCCAGGGGCGGCACGTCGGCACAGTACCGGGGCAGCCACTGGGGGCCGGTGACATGGATGATGAGGGGATTGTCCTGGGGCCGGCCCTTGGCCTCGAAGATCCGCTTCACCGCGGCGCCGTCCAGGGCGTTGGCCCCCAGGCCGTACACCGTCTCCGTGGGGATGCCCACCAGGCCGCCGTCCCGCAGGATCTTGGCCGCCGCGGCGATCTTGTCCTCGATCTCCTTCTGCTGGCCCTTGGTGTCCCGCAAGTCAAAATATCGTGTCTGCATATCTCTTCGCCTCTATCTCTCTTCGCCGGCGTCTCGTCCGGCGGTATCTCACTTGTCCGGGCCCGTCTGCCGGGCCGCCTTCACGCCGTCTCCCCGCTCTTCAGCTTCTCCGCCTGGTCGGCGGTCACCAGCGCGTCGATGAGCTCGTCCAGGTCGCCGTCCAGGATCGCGTCGATCTTGTACAGCGTCAGGCCGATCCGGTGGTCCGTCACCCGGCCCTGGGGGAAGTTGTAGGTCCGGATCTTCTCGCTGCGGTCGCCGCTGCCCACCTGGCTCTTCCTCTGGCTGGCGATGTCGGCATCCTGTCTCTCCCGCTCCATCTCATAGAGCCTGGACGCCAGCAGCCGCATGGCCTTGTCCCGGTTCTGGAACTGGCTGCGCTCCTGCTGGCACTCCACCACCAGGCCGGTGGGCCGGTGGATCAGCCGCACGGCGGAGGA
>CDZK01045922.1_pt1 | contig 13544 bp, 13 predicted proteins | sample 557401 | NCBI WGS metagenome assembly CDZK01 (sample SAMEA3182108, study PRJEB8094) | gut metagenome | biome: human; feature: gut; material: Stool; isolation source: human stools | place: Canada | collected 2013-04-25 | reverse complement strand
GCCCCGAACCGGACTCGAACCAGCACACCTTGCGGCACATGCACCTGAAGCATGCGTGTCTACCATTTCACCATCGGGGCAGGCAGGTGCAAATGTACGCGTTTTTTGAAAAAAAACAATCTTTGGGGAGAACTTTTTTTATTGTAAGTCCAAAGAAGCGGTATGCACACGACGTATGCCGGGAGTTGAAATGATAGGCCAAAGACATTTGTGTTGGGTAGAAACTTTGTGTTAATCGGTGTGTGTGGGCGATATTTTTGCATAAAAATTTGGAAAATAAAATTTAATCCTTACATTTGTCGGTGAAAAGTTGAAAAAATGACAAGCACACTGGCGCACGGCATCCACCATCATCATCTTTCCCGCTACGGCAGGTGAGGCAGACGGTTATATGCATTGCATTTTTGTGTGAGTAAAAGTATAATCCGACCCGCCTGTGCCTCAGGCGGGTTTTTTATATGGAACAGCCACAGGACATGTGTGCCAAAATACAATCACGATGGAAAAACTCAAAATAGCCATTCAGAAATCGGGACGTCTGAACGAAGACTCTCTAAGGCTGCTCAGGGACTGCGGCATTTCAATTAACAACGGAGCCGACCAACTGATGGCCCAGGCATCGAACTTCCCGCTCGAAGTGCTTTATCTGCGCAATTCGGATATACCCCAGTACGTGCGCGATGGTGTGGCCGACATAGCCGTGATAGGCAGCAACACCGAGTACGAAAAACAGGCGGGCAACGACAAGGTGCTAAATCTTGGCTTTTCGAGGTGCCACCTTTCTATGGCCGTGCCGAAAAACGCACCGTACGACGGGCTCGAATATTTCAACGGCAGGAAAATAGCAACTTCGTATCCCAATTCGTTAAGGGCTTTCCTTCGGGAAAATAATATCGACGCCGAAATACACGAAATATCCGGGTCGGTGGAGATAGCTCCCGGAATAGGCCTTGCTGACGGTATATGCGACCTTGTGAGTTCAGGCAGTACGCTGTTCAAAAACGGGCTTCGGGAAGTGCACAAAGTGCTCGAATCGGAAGCCATACTCGTTGCCAATCCGGATTTGAATGGCGTGAAAAGGGATATCCTCGACCAACTGGTATTCCGTATCAAGTCAGTACTTGCATCGCGGAACAACAAATACATACTTTTGAACGCGCCGGAAAGTTCCGTTGAAACGATATCTGCGCTTCTGCCCGGTATGAAAAGTCCGACTGTGCTGGCGTTGAAGGAAAAGGGCTGGGTGTCGATACACTCGGTAGTCAGCGAGGACCGTTTTTGGGAAGTAATAGGCAAGTTAAAAGATGCTGGGGCTACCGGGATATTGGTCATCCCGATAGAGAAAATGATACTTTAGAAATGCTTTTACAGAGGCTGTTTGATATTTATTTCTGTCCGGCGAGGTCACTCGTTGTTTGCCGACATCATTAGGCGGCCGGACAAAAGAACGTGGAATAAAAGCAAATACGACGTATAGACAATAAACGACGATAGAAATGGAGCTGATAGAATATCCGCCCAGGGAAAAATGGGACGAACTGTGCCGCCGTCCGAGGATGGATGTGCGGGGATTGGAAAAAACGTGCAGGGAAGTGTTTTCGGACGTCGAAAAAAACGGTGATGAGGCTCTTATGCGTTATACGGAACGTTTCGACCGTGTACGCATAGAAAACCCGGCGGTAGGACCGGACGAATTCGCCCGCGCCGAAACGCTCGTGCCGGTAGAACTTAAAAAAGCCATAACGGCGGCAAAAGCTAATATAGAAGCGTTCCATAAGTTGCAGATGCCGGCTGTCGTGGAATACACCTCGCCTGCCGGGTTTACATGCCGCCAGGAGCCGCGCCCGATAGAAAAAGTAGGCCTTTATATACCTGGAGGGAGCGCACCGCTTTTTTCCACCGTGCTGATGCTCGCCGTGCCGGCGGCGATAGCCGGATGCCGTGAAACGGTATTGTGTACCCCTCCTTCGCCGGACGGTAGTGTAAACCCGGCGGTATTGTGGACTGCGGCGTTGTGCGGGGTGTCGCGCGTATTCAAAGCAGGCGGTATACAGGCCGTAGCCGCTATGACGTTCGGAACGGACAGCATACCGGCGGTATATAAAATTTTCGGCCCCGGTAACCAGTATGTTATGGCCGCCAAGCAGCTGGCCGCTTTGTCGGGCGTGGCGATAGATATGCCTGCCGGGCCGTCGGAGGTGCTTGTAGTTGCAGACGGCACAGCCGATGCGCGGTATGTGGCGGCGGATCTTTTGTCCCAGGCTGAGCACGGGCCGGACAGCCAGGTGGTGCTGCTCGCCACAGGGCGTGGTATTGCCGAAAAAGTAGGCGTGGAACTGGAAAGGCAACTGGCTCTTTTGCCCCGACGAGGGACGGCCTGCCGAGCGCTGGCAAATTCCCGCACGATAGTTCTGGAGAGCGTGGAGCGTTGCATCGAGTTTTCCAACGAATATGCCCCGGAGCATTTGATACTGAGCGTGGAGGATGCCGAAAAACTATGCTCTAAGGTGATAAGTGCCGGTTCGGTCTTCCTGGGCAATTATTCCCCGGAGAGCGCGGGCGATTATGCTTCCGGCACTAACCATACTTTGCCTACCAGTGCATATGCCAGGGCTTACAGCGGGGTTAACATGGACTCTTTCATGAAGAAGGTGACTTTCCAGAACATAAGCCGTGAAGGGCTCGAAGCGCTTGCCCCGGCAATAATGGCTATGGCCCGCGCCGAAGGGCTCGAAGCGCACAGAGCGGCGGTGTCGGTAAGGCTGGAGGGCGGAAAATGACCCTGGCCGATACGTAAAACGTAAAAACAGACGAAAATGGCATATTCATTTGAAAAGACGGTTCGGGCGAATGTATTGGCTCTTGAGCCTTACAGCTGCGCCCGCGACGAATACGAAGGCGGTGACGCCGTGTTTCTGGACGCGAACGAAAACCCTTTCGATACGGGCTACAACCGTTACCCCGATCCTCACCAAAGAGAACTCAAGCGCGTAGTTTCGCATATTAAAGGCGTGGCGGCGGAAAACATAATGCTAGGGAACGGCTCGGACGAGATAATAGACATATTGATACGCAGCGTATGCAGGCCTGGCCAGGACAATATAATCGTTTCATCGCCGGGGTATTCGATGTACGGGGTTAGCGCCCACGTGAACGATGTGCAGGTGCGGCAGGTGTGCCTTACGGAAGATTTTCTGCCCGATTGGGAAAAAATACGCGCCGTTGCGGACGAGAGTACGAAAATAGTGTTCGTGGTCACTCCGAACAATCCCGTGGGAACCGTGGCCCCGTTGGCGGATATAGAGGATTTTTGCTCGTCGTTCGACGGGATAGTTCTCGTGGACGAGGCTTACATAGATTTTACCGACGCGCCGTCGGCCGTGACGGTACTGGAGAAGCATCCTAATATGGCGGTACTCCAGACGATGTCCAAATCGTGGGGCATGGCGGGGCTGAGGATAGGCATGTGTTTTGCTCACAAGGATATCATATCCGTGTTCGACAAAGTGAAAGCCCCGTACAATATGAGTTCTCTGACACAGGCGGCGGCGTTGGAGGTGCTTTCGGACCAGGCGTCTTACCGGCGTAAACTGGAAGAGATAAAGCGCGAGAGGGAGCGTCTGTACGAGGCATTCGTGTCTTCGGGTTGTTTTGAGGCGGTGTATCCTTCGCAGGCGAACTTCCTGTTGGTGCGTACACCGTATTTCAGACAGTTATACGCATTTCTGGTGGAAAACGGAGTGGTGGTGCGTCTTCGCGACATACCGCCGCTGATACCTTCGGGAGTGCGCATAACGGTGGGTACTAAGGAGCAGAACGATGCGTTGCTGAGGCTTATGGACGAATTTTTTACAGCCATAGGCCGTTCGATGGTTGTTTCTGTTCCGCCGGGAGCACCCGGCCCGCGGGCATAGCCTGTTCGATGTTTATTTCTGTCCCGCCGGGGTCATCCGGCCTGTTGGAAGGAAGAGGAATGAAAGCTGCGGAATGCTCAGGAATATGGTCCCGGAAATCAAAAAAGTATAATTTGAATATATAAGTCCCGAAAATATACGCATACAGGATGAAGAAAAAAATATTGTTCATAGACCGCGACGGCACGGTGATAAAGGAGCCTCCGGTGGATTTCCAGGTGGACAGCCTCGAAAAGCTGGAGTTCGTACCCGGAGCGATAGGTGCTCTCTCGGCGTTGGCCCGTCGGACGGATTACCGGATGGTGATGGTAACCAATCAGGATGGTCTGGGTACGGCGGCGTTTCCGGTCGATGATTTTATCCCCCCGCACGAGAGGATGTTATCCACGCTGCGGGGCGAAGGCGTGGAGTTCGATGAGGTACTCATAGACGACAGCTTCCCGCAGGATGATTCTCCGCGCCGCAAACCGCGCACGGGCATGGTGGAAAAATACATGAACGATACGCTGGACTACGAAAATTCATACGTGATAGGCGATCGTATGACCGACATGCAATTGGCTGTGAATATGGGCGTGAAAGGTATTCTGCTCGGCGGGGAAAAACCGGAAGGCGGGGTGCCCGAAGGGGTGTTGTTCTGCGGTACGTGGGAGCGTGCCTTGCAGGTGATAAAGAACGGAGCCAGGCGCGCGGAAATACATCGTGTTACAGGTGAGACCGATGTGCTGGTGTCGCTCGATCTGAACGGGCCTGCGCGTGGCGATATTTCTACCGGGATAGGTTTTTTCGACCATATGCTGGACCAGATAGCCCGTCACGGGGGTGTGTCCCTCCGGATAAAGGTAAAAGGCGATTTGAACGTGGATGAGCACCATACGGTAGAGGATACCGGGATAGCCTTGGGACAGGCCTTTGCGCAGGCGCTTGGCAGTAAAAAAGGAATAGAACGTTATGGGTTCGCTTTGCCGATGGACGAATCGAGCGCGCAGGTGTTGCTCGATTTCGGCGGCCGCGCTCATTTGGAATGGTCGGCCGTATTTTCCCGCGAGTACGTCGGAGATTTCCCCACTGAGATGACCAGGCATTTTTTCGGATCGTTCTGCCAGGGAGCGCAGGCGAATGTCCATGTCGCCGCTTCGGGTGAAAATACTCACCATCAGATTGAAGGTATTTTCAAGGCATTCGCCCGTGCCGTAAAGTGCGCCGTGCGGCAAACGGGTACGGATGTGCCTTCGTCGAAAGGGGTTTTATAAAACGATGTTTTGAAAAGAATGGAAACAATCATAATAGATTACGGTGCCGGGAATGTGTTTTCGGTGGCAACGGCGCTGGAGCGTTTCGGTGTCAGGTCGGTCCTTACGTCGGATCCCGATGTGATAAGGCGTGCCGAAAGGGTGATCTTTCCCGGGGTAGGACAGGCGGGACAGGCTATGGAACGGCTCGTGCGCACGGGATTGGATGAGGTTATACCCCGGCTTACGGTGCCGGTGCTGGGTATTTGTCTGGGTATGCAGTTAATGTGCGCGCGCAGCGAGGAAGGGCAGACCGAAGGGTTGGGCATATTCCCTCTCGATGTAAAAAAATTCGGGGACGGAGTAAAAGTGCCGCACATGGGATGGAATAACCTGACGGAGCTGAAAGGCCCTCTTTTCAAAGGGTTGGGCGAGGAGGCTCCGCGGATGTATTTCGTTCATTCGTACTATGTGCCAGTGAGCGGTTTTTCGGCTGCTGTGTGCGATTACGGATTTGCATTTTCCGCTGCGCTCGAAAAGGATAATTTTTTCGGATGCCAGTTCCATCCCGAAAAATCGTCCGCAATGGGGCAGGCCGTTCTTAAAAATTTTCTGAAGCTATGATGACGATAATACCCGCGATAGATATAATAGACGGACGCTGTGTGAGGCTTTCGCAAGGGGACTACTCCCGATGCAAGGCTTACTGCGACGATCCTTTGGAAGTGGCGTTAAGGTACGAGGATGCCGGATTTTCCCGCCTGCATCTGGTGGATTTGGACGGGGCTAAAGCCTCGTCGGTGGTAAATTGCGATGTTTTGGAGCGGATATGCGCCGGGACTTCGCTTAAGGTCGATTTCGGCGGAGGTGTAAAATCGGACGCCGACATACGGCGGGTGTTCGATAGCGGAGCGCGGATGGCCTGCATAGGCAGTGTGGCGTACACGGATCCGGCGCTTGTCGGGCGTTGGCTCGCCCGTTACGGCGGGGACAGGATAATAATCGGCGCGGACGTGAAAGACGGGATGGTATGTACGCACGGATGGAAAAATGTGACAGATACCACTATTTTCGGCCTTGCGGACATATACAAAGGCCGGATGAAATATCTTATGTGTACCGATATATCGCGCGACGGCATGTTGTCCGGTACGGCTGTGGAGCTGTACGCTTCCCTTATGGAGCGCTATCCGGATGTGCGTGTGATAGCCTCGGGCGGAGTCGGAGGCACGGGCGACATAGACGAACTGAAGGATGCCGGCGTGTGCGAGGTGATAGTGGGAAAAGCTATTTACGAGGGCAAGATAAGCCTTGAGGAATTAAGGCGTTACGAGAAGTAATAAGCGGCCTTTCCGGTCGTAAAAACAAATAAAGCGATGTTGGCAAAACGTATAATACCCTGTCTGGATGTAAAGGACGGCAGGACGGTGAAAGGGACTAATTTCGTCGGTCTGCGCGATGCCGGGGATATTGTGGAACTGGCTTTAAGGTACAGCCTGGGCGGGGCCGACGAATTGGTTTTCCTCGATATAACGGCCAGCCACGACCGCCGTACGACGATGCTCCCTTGGGTGCGCAGCGTGGCCCGCGCGGTGGACATTCCGTTTACCGTAGGAGGGGGGATAACGAGTGTGGCGGATGTAGAGGCGCTGTTGGGATGCGGAGCGGACAAGATATCGGTAAATTCATCCGCTTTGGACAGGCCGGAGTTGATAACGGAACTGGCGGAAGCTTTCGGAAGTCAGTGCGTTGTGGTGGCGGTAGATGCGCGGCAGGAGGATGACGGCCAGTGGTACGTTTACGTGAAAGGAGGGCGCGAGCGGACACCGCGCCGCCTTTTCGAGTGGGCGGAGGAGGCTTGGCGGCGTGGTGCAGGCGAGATACTTTTCACTTCGATGGATAACGACGGAACGAATGCCGGGTTCGCATGCGAGGCTACGGCACGCATTTCGCAATCTGTGGATATACCTGTGATAGCCTCCGGTGGAGCCGGCAGTCTGGGCGATTTTTACGATGCTTTTGCCATTGGATGCGCCGATGCAGCTCTGGCGGCCGGGGTGTTCCACTACGGCAGGTTCACTGTCCGGCAGGTAAAGGAATATCTGGCATCCAGAGGAGTGGAAGTAAGGCTGTAGCTATAGGCTGTTCGATGTTCATTTTTGTTTTGCCGGGATATCGTCCGGCGGCCGACTGATGCAGGTGAACGGAAAGTAATGCCGATGATTAATAGTACTTTTAATCCATGGTATCTACCCCACTTTCTTTTGCCGCTCCAAAAGAAAGTGGCAAAGAAAAAGAGCTATTCCGTGTGCGTGGAGCTAACGGTTCCTCTCGCTCGCTACGCCCTGTGGGAGCGGTAACAAGACCGCGTAAAACCCGCCCCCACAGGGCTGCTACGCTCGGAAACAGACGCTCCACGGAAGAAATTGTCGGTTAAAAGTACGCTTAAGTATATAGTTGCCGAAAATAAAATTTTGATATAACAATGGAAAAACAAGACAGAACATCTGCCGTAAAAAAGGGGTGTATAAAAGCCCCGGATGTGTCGCAGGTGAAATTCGATGAAAAGGGATTGGTCGTAGCCATAGTGCAGGATGCGGACACGCGTATGGTGCTTATGCAGGCGTATATGAATGCAGAATCCTATGCCGCAACGTTAGAGACGGGACGTGCGTGTTTTTTCAGCCGTTCCCGCACTCGGTTGTGGACAAAGGGTGAGGAAAGCGGTAATTTCATGTACGTAAGTGAGATACTTGCCGATTGCGATTCCGATAGCCTGTTGGTAAAGGTACGTCCCGCCGGTCCGGCGTGCCATACGGGGAGCGATACCTGCTGGGGCGAGAAAAACTCCCCGGCGGACTTTCTTTTTTACCTCCAGGATTATCTGGAGGAGCGTAAGAACGATTCTCCGGAAGAGTCGTACACGGCGCGCCTTATCTCGCGCGGGATAAACAAAGTGGCGCAGAAAGTGGGCGAAGAGGCTGTAGAAGTGGTAATTGAGGCCAAGGATGACAACGAAGAATTGTTCCTTAACGAATGCGCCGACCTGATGTACCATTATATCGTGTTGCTGGTGGCGAAGGGTTACCGTTTGCAGGATGTGATACGTGTGCTGGAGCAAAGGCATAATAAATGATTTTCATGTCGGCGGGGTAAAAAGGATAAATACAATGCTTTTAGGGTGTTTGTGATGCGGATTTTGTGTTAAAATAGAATAAAACATAAAAAAAACGACCGTGTGTTTTGTGCGGGAATAAAAAATCCCCATATTTGCTGCGTTACATAAGGAACAAAATGAAATACAATCTTGCAAACATACAGTGGTGGTGGCGCTCATCGTACTCGAAACGGTGTAGCGTAGCATGGCCACATATGTAAGTTTGCATTTTTATACAGACCAACCATATAAAAGGGCTGCCGTACACCGGCAGCCCTTTCTTTTTTTATCCGGACAGATAATAATTTTAAAAACATAAAGCGAAAATGAAAAAATACGAAGTTGACCAAAGAGGTTATTACGGTCGTTTCGGCGGGGCATTCGTCCCCGAAGTGTTGCATGCCAATGTGGAGAACCTGCGAAAGGCATATCTGCGCGAGATGTCGGACCCTTCGTTCCAGGATGAATTCCAAAGCCTTCTACGTGATTACGTGGGCCGCCCGTCGCCGCTTTATCTGGCACGCCGTCTTTCGGAGCGTTACGGGGCTAAAATTTACCTCAAACGCGAAGATCTCAACCATACCGGCGCACACAAGATAAACAATACGATAGGGCAGATATTGCTTGCCCGGCGTATGGGCAAGACGCGCATAATCGCCGAAACAGGGGCGGGACAACACGGAGTGGCCACTGCTACCGTATGTGCGCTGATGGATATGGAGTGCATCGTTTACATGGGGGCTACCGACATAGCGCGCCAGAGGCCCAATGTGGAAAAGATGGAAATGCTCGGCGCGCGGGTAGTTCCGGTGGAAAGCGGCAACAAGACACTCAAGGATGCCACAAACGAAGCTATACGCGACTGGTGCTGCAATCCTCGGGATACATACTATATAATAGGCTCGACGGTCGGCCCGCATCCGTATCCCGATATGGTGGCCCGTTTCCAGTCGGTGATATCGCAGGAGATACGCCGCCAACTGCTGGAAAAGGAAGGACGCGAAACACCGGACTGCGTCATAGCATGTGTGGGCGGGGGAAGCAACGCGGCCGGGGCTTTTTACCATTTCATAAACGAACCTTCGGTAAAACTAGTGGCTGCCGAAGCCGGAGGGCTGGGGGTGGATACAGGATACTCCGCAGCCACGATACATCTGGGACGGGAAGGTATAATACACGGGGCGCGCACGCTGGTGATGCAGACAGAGGACGGACAGATAACCGAACCTTACTCGGTTTCCGCAGGGTTGGATTATCCGGGCATAGGCCCGTTGCATGCGTATCTTTCTGACGAGGGCCGTATGGAGGTGCTGGCAGTGAACGACGGCGAGGCTCTCGACGCAGCTTTCCTGCTGACCGAACAGGAGGGAATAATACCGGCTCTGGAGTCGGCCCATGCACTGGCGGTGTTGGAGAAAAAGAAATTCGCCCCTTCGGATGTGGTGGTGGTCAACGTGTCCGGACGCGGGGATAAAGACATGGAAACATATATACGTGAGCGACAGGCGCGCACATCTGCGTGCGACTGTCGTTCGCAGGCACTATAAAAACGTTTGGGAAAAATGAAATTTCATATCAAGACAGTATGCCGGACGATACCGGCGGATCTTCTGACTCCAGTGGGCATTTATTTGAGGGTGCGCGATATGTATCCGCAGTCGGTGCTTCTGGAGAGTTCAGATTACCATACTTCGCAAAACAGTTTTTCGTTTATAGGGGTATGCCCCTCGGCGCATTTTACCGTTGCCCAAGAAAAGGTGTCGTACACGTACCCGGACGGCGGCCGCACTGAAATACAGGTGGATTCGTCTGTGGATGTGCCTGAACTTCTCGGCCGGTACATAAGGAGTTACGATGTCGACGAGAATCCTGCTGGCGTGAACGGTTTTTTCGGTTATACGGCATACGATGCGGTACGGTATTTTGAAAGCGTAGCAATACAACCCCGCGAGGATGAGTTCGCCGGAGTGCCGGATATGGTGTACGTGCTTTTCAGGTATGTGATAATCGTTAACCATTTCAAAAACCAAGTGACGATCGTGGAAAACCTTTCCGGCGACCAGGAAAGCGGGATGGACGAACTGATAAGCGTGTTGTCCAATCAGAACGTGCCGCAGTACGGTTTCCGCGTGTGCGGAGAACCTTCATCGCCGCTTACCGACGAGCAGTACATGGACATGGTAAGGCAGGGCGTGGAGCATACGCGCCGGGGCGATGTGTTCCAGATAGTGCTTTCCCGGCGTTACGGCCGCGCTTTTTCCGGCGACGATTTCAACGTTTACCGTGCGCTGAGGTGCGTCAATCCCTCGCCGTACCTGTTTTATTTCGACATGGGTTCTTTCCGCATTTTCGGCTCTTCACCGGAAACACACCTGCGGGTGCAGGATGGCAGGGCGTACATAGACCCGATAGCGGGGACTTTCCGGCGCACGGGCGACGATGCCCGCGATGCGAAACTGGCCGGAGAACTTCTGGAAGATCCGAAAGAAAATGCCGAACATATCATGCTGGTCGATTTGGCGCGCAACGACCTTTCGCGCAACTGCCGCAATGTTAAGATGGAATACTTGCGGCAGATACAGTACTATTCGCACGTGATACATATGGTATCCCGTGTAGGGGCGGACCTTATGCCCGGTGCGGATACGATACGCCTTTTTGCTGATACGTTCCCGGCAGGGACACTTTCCGGGGCGCCGAAGGTCAGGGCCATGCAGCTTATAGACGTGATAGAACCGCACAGCCGCGTGGTTTACGGCGGGTCGATAGGTTATCTGGGATTCGACGGTTCGTTGAACCAGGCCATAACGATACGTAGTTTCCTTAGTGTCGGGGGACGGTTGTACTGTCAGACCGGAGCGGGCATAGTGGCCGGTTCGCAGCCCGAAAACGAACTGAAGGAGATAGGGAACAAACTCGGCGCGCTGATGAAGGCGGTGGAATATGCGGAAACGTTTTCCCGGTAACAAGGTTAAAATATTGTAAGAAATGGAAAAAATACTTATATTCGACAATTACGACTCGTTCACGTACAACATAGTACATCTTGTCAACTCACTGGGTTACGATGCTGATGTGTACCGCAACGACCGTATAAGCATCGAACAGGCCGGAGCGTACGAGCGTATGATCATATCGCCGGGGCCGGGCCTGCCATGCGAATCGGGAATACTTCCCGAACTTCTGCGTCGTTATGCGCCACATAAGAGCATTCTCGGAATATGCCTGGGCCATCAGGCGATTGGCGAATGTTTCGGGGCGCATCTGGAAAATCTCCCTCATGTGTATCACGGGGTGGCAACCCCGGTTAAGGTAATCGGGCAGGACCCGATTTTCGACGGCCTTGGCGGTGAGTTCACCGTGGGGCGTTACCATTCGTGGGTCGTTTCCGACGAGGATTTCCCGTCGTGCCTGAATGTTACGGCCAGGGACGGCAACGGGCAGATAATGGCGCTTGCGCACCGGAGGTACGATGTGCGCGGGGTGCAGTTCCACCCGGAATCCATACTTACTCCCCAGGGGCATATACTGATGAAAAACTGGCTTTCCATGCCGCGGCCATAGACCGTTCGATGTTTTTGTCCGGAGAAGACTCCCTACGGACCAGGCCAAAAGAAAGCGGAATAAAAAATGAACGGGATAATTAAACATATAGTTATTAAAGACAGACACAAGGATATTATGAAGAATCTTCTCATACAAATGTTCGAACACGGCAGCCTGACGCGCGCTCAGGCTCACAATGTGTTGTCGGAAATATCGGACGGTAAATACAACGATTGCCAGCTTTCGGCTTTTATGACCGTTTTTCTGATGCGCAGTATAACTACGGAGGAATTGTCGGGTTTCTGGGATGCGATACTCGAACGCCGCGTAAGCGTGGATCTAGACTCTTCCGGCGCAATAGACATAGTGGGTACGGGCGGCGACGGGAAAAACACGTTCAACATATCGACCGCTTCGTGTTTTGTCGTGGCGGGGGCCGGTTACAGGGTGATAAAGCATGGCAACTACGGAGCCAGTTCGGTAAGCGGCGCGTCCAACGTGCTGGAGTATCACGGGGTGCGTTTTACGGACGATACGGATAAACTGCGCAGGTGTTTCGATTCGTGCGGGGTGGCGTACCTGCATGCGCCTTTTTTCAGTCCGGCGATGAAAGCGGTGGGCGGAGTGCGCAGGGCGCTGGGCGTGAGGACTTTTTTCAATATGCTCGGCCCGCTGGTGAACCCCGTCATGCCGCATTATCAGCTATTGGGCGTGTACAATCTAAAGCTGATGCGGCTGTACAACTATATATGTCAGGAAAACGGCACTGACTGTACCATAGTCCATTCTCTGGACGGTTACGACGACGTATCGCTCACCGGGCCGTTCAAAGTGGCCGGGCCTTCGGGAGAACATGTCTATACCCCGGAAGACCTCGGTTTTTCCACTTGTGCCCAGAATGAGCTTTGGGGAGGGGATAGCGTAGGTGAAGCCGCCGGCATTTTCGACAACGTACTCTCCTGCCAGGCGACGAAGGCTCAAAGGGATTGTGTGGTGGCCAACGCTGCATTTGCCATACTTACGCTCAAGCCGTCGGCTGGATTTGCCGCCGCCCGTGCCCAGGTTGAAGAATCGCTCGACAGCGGACGGGCGTTGGTGGCTTTCCGCCGGTTCGTAGGCATGAACAGCTGACAGCCGCGTTGCGGCATAACAAATCGTTTGACTTAAAACCGGATTTCATCATGAAAAAGAAAAAAGACGTACTAGAAAGGATAATGTCGGCAAAGCGCCGTGAAGTGGAATTCCACAAGGCCAACATACCGGAGGAGGTGCTTTTGGACTCGACGGCGGCGCGCGCTCCCAAACGCTCCATGAGGGAAGCTCTTTTGAAGGCATCGCCTTATGGCATAATGGCCGAATTCAAGCGTAAATCCCAGTCCGGAGGATTTATCAACAGGGATTCGGACGACCCGGAAAAATGCGATTATGCCGCACGGGTCAGATGGATTAAAACTACGGATAAAAGCAATGCTAAAAAGGTGAATGGGAAATGGGCATACCGGCCTACTTGCGTCAACATAGGTGATAAAAAAGAACTGCTTGAACTCTTGGAAAAGGCATTTGATATCAAGTTCGATGAACTCGCTAAGTAACATCAAGAGGCATATTTGGTATGCCTCAACGCATAATAGTTAATTTTATTTCACATTTTAGTGTAAAAGCCAAAGGAATTGGGTAAATTTGTACAGTAACAGT
>CDZK01014318.1_pt1 | contig 13572 bp, 15 predicted proteins | sample 557401 | NCBI WGS metagenome assembly CDZK01 (sample SAMEA3182108, study PRJEB8094) | gut metagenome | biome: human; feature: gut; material: Stool; isolation source: human stools | place: Canada | collected 2013-04-25 | reverse complement strand
TCCGGCGGCGAACAGCAGATGCTGGCCATGGGCCGTGCCCTGATGAGCCGCCCCAAGCTGCTGATGCTGGATGAGCCCTCCATGGGCCTGGCTCCCATTCTGGTGGAGCAGATCTTCGAGATCATCCGGACGCTCCACAAGGCGGGCACCACCATCCTGCTGGTGGAGCAGAACGCCCAGGCGGCCCTGAGCGTGGCCGACCGGGGCTATGTGCTGGAGACCGGCAAGATCGTCACCTCCGGCACCGGCGCGGAGCTGCTGGCCAGCCCGGAGATCAAGCGGGCCTATCTGGGCGGCTGAGAGTGGAGTACCACTATTCAGCAAAATCTTCCGAGCGCGAAAAAAAGTGCTCACCCTTTTGAATAGGGTGAGCACTTACATTTTTTACAGTACTCTGTAATCATTATTTTCCCAGCAAGTCTTGAATATGAAAGGTGGCATTGCAACAAGTGCAGGTAACGGTATTGGTTCCATTAAATCCCACACCAGGAAGCCACCGCCCCACGGGCTTTATAACCGCGCCGCAGTCCGGACATTGATATGGGTGCTTCTTATAGGAGCGGTTGCCCCCAACAATACTTACAACAAAACTGGTTACACCAAGGATAATTAGTATTTTCCCGATGACATTGCCAGTATTGTTTACCCAAAAAACGCCAAGCACCAGCAGGCCGACAGCCAAAAGCGCAAACAGATCCCATACTTTTTGCTCTTTCATATTGCCCCTCCAATCTCATATCTGCCGGACGCATCTCTCCTTTATTTTTATTATACATTTCAGGTCTCCAAAGCACAAGTCTGCTTTTCACGTTTCTGTTTAGTTGCACTGTGCTGACAGATTCCTCCCCGGCCGCCTTGACATAGATCCCAAACACACACTTTCTTTTTCTTTGCAATCCATCGGAAACGTGGTATACTGCTGTCATGACAGAAAGGGGGATGCTCCATGCGGGCAGAGGAACGGCGGCAGGCCATTCGAGAGCTTTTACAGCAGGCAGCGCAGCCTGTCAGCGCCGGGGCGCTGGCGGCCCGGTTCTCCGTCAGCCGGCAGATCATCGTGGGGGACATCGCCCTGCTGCGGGCGGCGGGGGCGGACATCTCCGCCACGCCCCGGGGCTATGTGATCCTGCGGGAGACGGCGGGCCTGGTGCGGCAGGTGGCGGTCCAGCACGACGCCGCCGGCATGGAGGCGGAGCTGAACGCCATGGTGGACCAGGGCTGCACGGTGCTGGACGTGATCGTGGAGCACCCCATCTACGGTCAGCTGACAGGCCCTCTCCAGCTTGCCAGCCGGTATGACGTGGGGCAGTTTCTCTCCCGCTGCGCCCAGTCTGATGCCCGTCCCCTGTCGGAGCTGACCGAGGGCATCCACCTCCACACCCTGCGCTGCCCGGACGAGGCTGCCTTTGAGCGGGTGCGGCAGGAACTGCGGCGGCTGGGGATCCTGCTGGAAGGCTGAGTCCCCGCCGCTGGAAAAAGCTGTTGACAACGGGTCTGTTTGCGTGTATGATACGGTTTACAGGTGTCAAGACACCTGTAAACCGTATTTTCATTCTACAGAAAAAGCAGGTGTCTCCCATGGAACAGATCAAACATTTTCTCCAGCGCAAAAACATCGTCATCTCCGCCAAGCGGTACGGCATAGACGCCCTGGGCGCCATGGCCCAGGGGCTCTTCTGCTCCCTGCTGATCGGAACGATCCTCAACACCATCGGCACCCAGTTTCACATGGGCTTCCTCACGGCCCAGCTCATCACCATCAACGGCGTGGGGTACACCATCGGCGGGCTGGCGTCCTTTATGAGCGGATCCGCCATGGCGGTGGCCATCGGCTACGCCCTTCAGGCGCCGCCTCTGGTGCTGTTCTCCCTGACGACGGTGGGCTACGCCTGCAACGCCCTTGGCGGCGCCGGCGGGCCCCTGGCGGTGCTGTTCGTGGCCATCATTGCCGCCGAGGTGGGAAAGGCCGTCAGCAAGGAGACCAAGGTGGACATCCTGGTGACGCCCATCGTCACCATCCTCATCGGTGTGGGGGCCGCCTGGGTCATCGCGCCCCCCATCGGCGGGGCGGCCAGCGCCTTCGGCCAGCTGATCATGCGGACCACGGAACTGCAGCCCTTCTGGATGGGGATGCTGGTATCCGTGCTGGTGGGTATCGCCCTGACGCTGCCCATCTCCTCCGCCGCCATCTGCTCCGTGCTGGGACTGACCGGGCTGGCAGGGGGCGCCGCTGTGGCGGGGGGCTGCGCTAACATGGTGGGCTTCGCGGTGCTCTCCTTCCGGGAGAACCGCTGGGGCGGCCTGGTGAGCCAGGGCATCGGCACCTCCATGCTGCAGATGCCCAACATCGTGAAGAACCCCCGCATCTGGCTGCCGGCCATCCTCACCTCCGCTGTCACCGGGCCCCTGGCCACCTGCTTCTTCAAGCTGGAGATGAACGGAGACCCCATCAACTCCGGCATGGGCACCTGCGGCCTGTGCGGCCAGCTGGGCATCTGGACCGGATGGGTCAACCCAAGCGACGTGGCCCTGGCCAACGGGGCCGCCGCCATCGTCCCCACCGCCTTTGACTGGGCGGGTCTGATCCTCATCTCCTTCGTCCTCCCCGCCGTCCTCACCTGGGCCTTCGGCCTGTTCTTCCGGAAGATCGGCTGGATCAAGGAGGGGGACCTGACCCTGGCATAAGATCTACATACAAGCAGAAAACGCGGACCGCTTTTCAGCGGTCCGCGTTTTGGAGTCTGCGCGGTCGTCCGGCTCAGCCCTCCACCGGGATCTCCACGATTCCGGCGGCGCCGGCGGCGATGGCGTACTCGGGGAACACCAGCGTCACAGAGCCGTCCTGGTTCATATAGAAGGAGGTGGTGTCATCCACCGTGGTGAAGCCGCCCTGGTCCGGGGTGAAGAACAGCCCGGAGGTGTCCTGGTCGATATAGGCCTGGACAGCGGTGTTGCAGATGTTCACCCAGTCCTCGCCCAGCACGTCTGCCAGGGTGATGTCCTTGTCGTTCGCGATGTCCAGATTGTAGCAGTAGCGCTGCTGCTGGGCGGCCACCCAGCCCTCGGCGAAGTCCACCACAAAGGACACGGTGGTGTCGGTCTGGGACTTGATGTCATAGTCGATGATCACGTTCATCTCCCGGTCGCCCCACTGCTCCTCAGTGCCGCCGGTGGCAAAGAACGCCTCCTTGTAGGCGTCCCAGTCCGCCTTGGCCTGGGCCAGGTGGGCATCCACCCGCTCCTGGATCTCGGCGTTGACCGCCTCGGTCACCGCGCCGTCGGCCTCCACCTCGGGAACGGACACGTCGTAGTCGATGCCGTCCTTCACGGTCTCATAGTTCCGGACCGTCAGCACCTGAAACAGTCCGCCCAGCACCGGCACGTCCGCCGCTGCCGCCGCGAAGGTGGGGGACACGTTCAGCCCGCCGACCATCACCAGACAGGCGGCCGCCACGCCGATGCCCCAGCGGAAGCTGTGCCGCTTGGCGCGGCCGGCCGAGCGGCCCTGCCGGATGCCCTCCCGGACCCGCTGGTCCAGCTCCTCCGGAATGGGGGTGGACTCATACTCTTCTCTTGCCTGCTTGAACTCGTTCATGTTCATACCTCACTTTCCAAAGATACCCGCAGTTTTTTCAATCCCGCGTAGAGTCTGGTCTTTACCGTGCTCAGGTTGCAGTTGGTGACCTGGCTGATCTCCTTGAGGGTCATGTCCTCGTAGAACCGCAGCTTGATGATGGTCCCCACCTCGGGAGGCAGGGCGTCCACCCGCTGGGCCAGGGTCCCGTCCGACGGCAGCGGATCTTCATAGCTGCCTGCGTCCAGGGCCTCCGGCGGGATCAGCGTCACCCGCTTGCGCTTGCGCAGCGCGTCCATGCACACGTGGACCAGGATGTGATAGAACCATGCGCGGAGGGCCTCCGGGTCTTTCAGCTCCCTCTGTTTTTCCAGTGCCCTGCAGACAGCGGTCTGCACCGCGTCCAGGGCCTCTTCCCTGCTTTTCAGGTAGCTGTACGCCAGCCGGTAAAACCGCGCCTGATCCTTTACCAGATAATCGGTCAATTGTTGTTCCAAGTTCTGTGACACGCTTTCAGGGTCCTTTCTGTTGATTCTATTCTATAGACGCGCCGGGGCGGGGAAAAGTTTGGATGGAAGGTCCCTTTTAAAAAAAATTTTCCAGAAAAAAAGAGACCGGCGGCCCGGTCTCTTTTTTACAGGGGATCAATCATAGCGCAGAGCGTCAATGGGATTCAGCTTGGCTGCCTTGTTCGCGGGTAGATAGCCAAACAGAATGCCCACCGCCACAGATACACCGAAGGCCACGCCGATGCCCGCCGCCGTGGGGACGGCCACGAAGCCGTCGTTCCCGGTGCCCAGTACCAGAGCGATGATGTTGGTCAGCACATTGGCCATGATGATGCCCAGCACGATGCCGATGCCGCCGCCGATGGCGGAGGTGGTTCCCGCCTCGATGATGAACTGGCTGCGGATGTCCCGTCCTTTGGCGCCCAGGGATTTTCGGATGCCGATCTCCCGCGTCCGTTCGGTGACGGACACCAGCATGATGTTCATGATGCCGATGCCGCCCACCAGCAGGCTGATGGCCGCGATGAGGATCAGGATCATCATCAGGGTGTTCAGCATGGAATCCATGGCGTCCATCATCTCCGCGGAAGTCATGACCATGTAGTAGTCTGAGGACTGGTAGGTCTTGAACAGCCGATTCTCAATGATCCCCTTGGCCGTGGCCGCTGTGTCCCGGTCGGTGCTGGTCATCAGGTACATATCGCCGTAACCGCCGCCCAACTGCTGGGCATTGGCATAGGGGATGTAGATCACGTCGTCACTGCTGCCCTCGCTGCTGTCACCGCTCTCCGCCAGCACGCCCACCACAGTGTAGGGCACGCCGCTGACAGAGATCGTCTGTCCCAGCGGATCCGTCTGGAAAGCGGTCTGAGCCAGATAAGAGCCGATGACGCATACGTCCTGGTGGCGCTCCACATCGATGTACTGGAGGAAGCGCCCCTCTTCCAGACTGGAGCCCTGCATGGTCTTCTGGGTGTCGTTCCGGTAGAATGCCTCGCTGACGCCATAGACGCTGGTGCGCTCAAAATCCTCCGTTCCCTTGCGGATATTGGCCGTCGCACTCACATAGGGGGTGACGCCCGAGAGGTACTGGGGATATTTTTCTACGAGGGCATACATATCGTCCGTATCCACGTCCCGGGTGCCGCCCTCTCCGCGGCCATAGACCATGACCTGGATCAGATTGGAGCCCAGCTGCTCGAACTGGGCGTTCATGTAGTTCTGCATCCCGTTGCCGAGACTGGTGATGATGATGACGGCGGCCACGCCGATGATGATGCCCAGCATGGTCAGCAGCGCCCGCATCTTGCTGAGCATCAGGGATTTGATAGCCAGCTTGAAGGACTGGGTGAAATTCATGCCAGGACCTCCTCTCCCGCCTCATCCTCCTGGGGCTGGACCACCGCCTGCGGATCGCTGGCGTCCCCGTCATAGATGATCCGGCCGTCCTGAAGGCGCACGATGCGCTTGGCCTTGACGGCGATGGAGTTGTCGTGGGTGATGAGGACCACGGTGTCCCCCTCCTGGTTCAGCTTCTGGAGGAACCGCAGCACCTCCCGGCCCGTGCGGGAGTCCAGTGCGCCGGTGGGCTCGTCGGCCAGGATCACCGAGGGTTTGCCCGCCAGGGCCCGGGCGATGGACACCCGCTGCTGCTGGCCGCCGGAGAGCTGGCTGGGCAGGTTCTTCCGCTTGTCGGCCAGACCCACCCGCTCCAGGGACTGGATGGCCCGCTCATGGCGCTCCTCCGATGAGACGCCGGCGTACAGCAGCGGCAGCTCCACATTCTCCTGGACCGTCAGCTTGGGGATCAGGTTGTACTGCTGGAAGATGAAGCCCAGCATCTTGTTGCGGATCTCCGCCTGCTGGTCATCCTCCATGGTGGACACGTCGATGCCCCCCAGGTGATAGCTGCCGGAGGTGGGCACATCCAGGCAGCCGATGATGTTCATGGCCGTGGACTTGCCGGAGCCTGAGGAGCCCACGATGGCCACGAACTCCCCCTGGTCCACGGTCAGGTTGATGCCGTCCAGGGCGTGGACGGTCTCGTCGCCCATGTGGTAGATCTTATAGACGTCTTTCAGCTCGATGAGATGCCCCATGGGATCAGCCTCCCACCATCATATCCATCAGCGAGGACGCCTGGTTGTAGATGAGGACCACGTCCCCCTCCTCCAGGCCGCTGGTGACCTCGATGTACTCGTCGTCATTGCGGCCCAGGGTGACCTCCTTGGTCTCCAGCTTGGTGACGTCCACCACGGCGGTGCCGTCCTCGTTCAGGGCGCCGGGACCGGGGACCGTCACGGTGTTTCCACGCTCCACCGCGTCCACGGGAATGCACAGGGCGTTGGGGATCTCCTCGCCGATGATCTGGGCGGAGACGTTCATGCCCGGCCGCAGATCGCCGTAGTCCTGGATGACGATGGTGACAGGGTAGCTGGTGGCGCCGTTGGCGGTGGTGCCGTTGATGCTGACCTTATCCACCACGCCGGAGAAGGTCTGGCCCTCCAGGGCGTCGGCGGTGATCCGCACCTCCTGGCCCACCTCCACCTTGCCGATGTCCAGCTCATCCACGGCCATCTCCAGCTCCAGATAGCTCAGGTCATAGATGACCGCCAGGGTGCCGGAGGAGGCGCCGTCCACCTTGTCGCCGGCCTTGAAGTTCTTCTCGATCACCGTGCCGGAGATGGGGGACTTGATGTTGTAGTCATCCACCGCGTCCGCCGCCGTGCTGGCGGTGAGCTTGGCGGACTGGAGGTTCAGCCGGGCGCTCTCGATCTGGTCCCGGATGGTCTCGGACTCCACGGTGCACAGCGTCTCGCCCTTGGTCACCGTGCTGCCCACCAGCTTGGTGAAGTCATTCACCGTGCCGGAGCCAGTGGCGTAGACGATGGAGGAGGCGGGCATGGACACCGGGGACTGGCCGTAGCTGGAATAGCTGCCGATGACGGCGGAGGCGGTCCCCGCGTCAGACACCGCGCCGGGGTTGTTCAGCCGCACCCGGACGGAGATGGCCTGCATGCCGTTGCTGGTGATGGTGGTGGAGTTGGAGACGTTGGTGACCGTGCCGGTCTGGGTGCCGGCGTAGCCGTCGATAAACACGGTGGCCGTCTGGCCCACGTAAAAGTCGCTGGGGGAGGCGTAGGGGAACAGGAAGTCGATGGACAGCTCCGTGCTGGCCACGATCCGGGCCAGCTGGCTGCCGGCGTTGACGCTCTCGCCGTTGTGGACATAGACCTCACTCACCGTACCGGAGATGGGGGCGGTGGGATGCAGGGCCTCCTGGGCCTGCTGATAGGTCATCTGCGCCTGCTCCACGGAGATCTGGGCCCGGTCCACGGAATCCTGGGCGTCGCTGCTGTCCATGGTGTAGAGCAGGGTGTCCTTGGTCACCAGGTCTCCCTCCTCAAAGGGGGCGCTGACGATGTCGCCGGACAGCAGCGTGGTGACGTTGTAGGAGTCCGCCGGCTGCAGCGTGGCCGTGCCGGAGACGCTGACTGTCAGGTCCTGCCGGGTGGCGGTGGCCACCAGATAGCTGCTGCTGAGCTGATTGTTCACATTCTTCGTCAAACTGGACACGCAGCCCACCACGATGGCAGCTACCACCACCAGGGCGATCAGAATCTTCAGCCAGCGTTTCTTTTTCTTCCCGCCGAAGCCCTTCAGGGAGAATTTCTTTTTCTCCGGCTTTTCCGTCTCGGGCGCGCTGGGCGTCTCGGCGGAGGTCTCGTTCATCCACTCAGTTTCCATGGTATGTAGTCTCCTTATTCTCGTTTTTCGCGTCTGGGTCCTTTCCCATGCCGCGCTTGAAGATCTGCAGGATATTTTCCAGGCGGTCCCGCGTAGCGGGATCGCCGCCGGCCTGCAGGCCGGTGTAAATCATGGGAGCCGCCACCACCAGCAGCGCCCCCAGGATGTCGCCCAGGTCCCGGTCCTGCCGCAGGTCCAGCAGATCCGAATTCACCGCATCCCCCAGCCGCTGCAGGATCACCTCGGGATCCAGCATCTCCAGAAGGCTGTTCTTCTGCATCCCGCTGTTGCAGCGGATGATGCCGGTCATGGCGCCGATCTCCCCCAGGTCCATCTGGTCTGCCTTGGTCTGGACAAAGTCGTACAGATCCAGCAGCGCCTGGAAGATGTCGCCCCGGACCCGGAGCAGGAACTCCTCCAGCAGCATGAACAGCTGGTCCACATAGCCCTTCAGCAGATAGCGGAACAGGTCCTCCTTGTCCTGGAAGTACATGTAAAAGCTGCCTCTGGGAATCCCCGCCTCCTTGATGATCTGGTTGATGGACGCCTCGTTGAAGGGCTTGTGGGAGAACTCCCGGGTGGCCGCCTCCAACAGCTTCTCCTGCTTTTCCGCCGGCAGATTCAGGAATGTGCTGCTCGGCACTTCGTCTCATCCTCTCTCAAACGAAATGGAAGGTCTGTTTTCTTCACCGCCGCTCCACATTTTACACCCTCCCGCAGCCGGAAGGTCAAGGGGTTTCCGGCGAATGGCAAAAAGAAACATGACAACCTGTCGCCTATCATAGCTGACAAGTTGTCACATTTCAAGAGGCATTTAGAAAAATTCACAAATATTTCACACTGTATCTGTCACTTCATACAGGGGCCGGAGGCGCTGATAGGGCTGGGGCCGGTAGGTCACGGAGCCGATCCGTCTGCCGGAGACGCCGTATTTGGGGGAGTAGCCGAAGAGGTCCACGTACTGGGCCAGGTCATCCCGCTCCGCCGCCATGGCCCCCAGCAGCACCGCGGCGGCCCGGGCGTCATCCACCGCCCGGTGGCTGTTCACCGCCTGGTCCTCCAGGCCGTAAGCGGCGATGGCGTCGCAGAGCTTGTGGGGGTAGTCCCGCCGGTCCCGGTAGACCGTGAGGACATCCAGGAACCGGGGCGCCCGCAGGGCGGCCACCCGGCCGAAGGGCCGCAGGAAGTGATAGAGGAAGTTCAGGTCGAACTGGGCGTTGTAGGCGGCCAGCAGCGTCCGCTCCCCCGTCCCCAGCAGGACACAGAAATCTTCGCAGGCGGCGGCCTTCTCCACGCCCTCCCGCTCCAGCTGCTCCGGCGTGATGCCGGTGAGCCGGGTGATGAAGGGCGGCAGCGTCCGCCCCGGGGTGAGCTGGATCAGCAGGTCCATATGCTCCGCCTCTCCGGCGGCGGTGTAGGCCGCGGCCCCCAGCTCGATGATCTCGTCCCGTCCAAAGTCGATGCCGGTGGTCTCCGTGTCAAACACCACGATCCGGTCAAACTGCGTCCAAAGCTCTGTCTCCATAGCGGGGCCTCCTGTCGAATTCCGTCCCGTCCAGAATAAAACGGCGGCCCGGAATTGTCAAGATCCGGCAGCGGTTGACTTCTCTTCCCGGGGCGGATAGAATGGAACCAAGACCGCCGAGAGGAGGGTGCCCTGTGAAGCGCGGACTTGATAACGCCTCCTAAAATAATAAATTGATTTTAGGAGGCTTTTATGAACCATCATTTCACCCCGTCCCACACGGTGGTGGACCTGGATTCCTGGGACCGCGGCCCCGTGTTCCGACATTTTATCGATGACCTGCGCTGCGTCATGAGTCTGACTGTGGATGTGGAGGTGTCCCGGTTCCTGGACCGGCTCCGGGCCGGCGGCTTTTCCTTCTATCCCGCCATGATCTGGGCGGTGTCGAAGGTGCTCAACGCCCACGCGGAGTTCCGGTACGGCTGGGACCGTCAGGGGCAGCTGATCCTCTGGGACCGGATCGAGCCCTACTACGCCCACTTCCACCCGGAGCGGGAGACCTTCGTGAAGCTGGTGACGCCCTTGGAGGCGGACCTGGAGACGTTCCACCGCCGCTTTCTGGCGGACCGGCAGCGGTACGCCGCCCTGGACCACTTCGACCTGACCGACGTGCCGCCCAACACCTTCGACGTGTCCTGCCTGCCCTGGGTCCGGTACCGCAGCTTTGACATGCACATCTTTGACAGCGGCACCTACCTGGCCCCGGTGGTCACCTGGGGCAAATACGCGCGGGAGGGGGAGCGGACGGTCCTGCCCGTCTCCATGAACATCCACCACGCCGTGGCGGACGGGTTCCACCTGTCCCGGTTCTTCCTGGAGCTCCAGGAACTGCTGGATGCCCTGCCGGATACAACCGAAGCAACCTGAAGAAATCACAAGGCGGCCCGTTTCCGGGCCGCCTTTGATTCAGAACACCACCGTCAGCAGCATCTTGAACCGCTCTTCGCCGCAGACCGCATGGGGGACCCGGGCCGGCATCACCAAACTCTGCCCCTGGGTCAGGAGGTGGACCTTCCCATCCACGGTGAAGCGGCCGGTGCCCTCCAGCACCGTCACCAGGGCGTCCCCGCCGGAGGCGTGGGTGCTGATCTCCTCCCCCTTCTCAAAGGCAAACAGGGTCAGGCTGACATGGGGGTTCTGGGCCAGCGTCCGGCTGACCACCTGCCCCTCCTGATAGGGCACCAGATCCCGCAGGTCCACCATCTCCCCCTTGGGGATGTTCTTCATGGGTCCTTCCATACAAAGTCTCCTTTTTCGTGGGATTTTTTCCATCATCCCACAGGCTGGGCGGATTGTCTGTTGTTCTGCCAACAAAAGCGGAGATGTTTTGCCTTTCCTTTCAGCTCTCGAACTTGTCGATGTGGACGCTGTCGCAGAACTCCGCCTTCAGCGCCTGGAGCTTTCCGAAGATCTCCGTCTGGCAGTGGGCCTGCTGAAGGGCAGGGGTGGTCCAGCTCTCCACCAGCAGCAGGTCGTCCGGGGCCTCCGCCGCCCGGAAGTAGTCATACTTCAGGTTGCCCTCCTCTTTCAGGGAGCTGGCCCGGACGCCCAGGTCACAGAGGGCCTGATAAAAGGCCTCCCGCTGGCCGGGCTTGCAGTGATAGGTGACATTCCAAGTCAACATAAAAATCCTCCTTCTATTTTGCGGTCAATGTTTTTCTCTGGTATCCGCCGCTTCCGGCAAAAGTCCCGGCACCAGCCGGGCCATGTCCGCCGGGATGGGCGCCGTCAGGGACAGGTGCTCCCCCGTCACCGGGTGGTCCAGCTCCAGGGCATAGGCGTGGAGAGCCGGCCGGGGGATCAGATCCGGGTCCTCCCTCCCGTACAGCCAGTCCCCCGCCAGGGGGCAGCCGACGGAGGCCATGTGGAGGCGCAGCTGGTGGGTCCGCCCCGTCTCCGGCCGCAGCCGCAGGAGGGACAGCCCGCCCTCGGTCCCCAGCACCTCATAGTGGGTGACGGCCCGTGCGCCGTCGGGCCGGATGCACCGGCCCACCACGGAATCGGGATCCCGGCCGATAGGGGCGTCGATGGTGCCCTGCTTTGGTTCCGGGCAGCCCACGCACACCGCCCGGTACTCCCGGTAAAATTTGTCCGTGTGGAGGGCGTACCGGAGCCGGTCGTGGATGTATCCGCTCTTGGCGATCACCATCAGGCCGGTGGTGCCCTTGTCCAGCCGGTTCACCGGATGGAACACGAAGTCCGTGCCCCGCTGCCAGGCCAGGGCCCCCGCCACCGTGGGGGTGTCCGGCAGGAAGTTGGAGGCGTGGGCCGTCATGCCGGCGGGCTTGTTCACCACCAGCAGGTGGCCGTCCTCCCAGACGATGGGCAGAGGCCAGGGCCCCGGCGTGGGCCGCACCCGGGGCGGCCGGTGGTCGCCGGTCTCCACCTCCAAGATGTCGCCGGTGTGAAGGATGTCCACCGTCCGGGCGTGTTTTCCGTTGACCCGGATGCCGTTCTCCGTCCGGGTCAGCCGGGAGATGGCGTGGGAGGAGACGTGGAGGACGGCCTTCAAGATGTGGCGGACGGTGGCGCCGTCCTGCTCCGGCGGCAGCGTATATGAAATGGTTTCCATCAGACTCGTCTCCTTTGGCGCAGCAGGCAGATCCCCAACAGCAGGCAGGCGCCCCCTAAAACCACGAAGGCACTCCAGAGCCAGTTCCAGTACCAGGCGGCCGTGTCGAACATGGCCGTCAACAGACGATGCCAAAAAGGCAGATCCGCCGCGATGGCGAACAGGTCAAACAGCACATATCCGCCGCCGAAGAGATAGACCCAACGCCACCAGCACCGCTCCCGGAAGCACCGGAAGAACAGTGCCAGTGCCAAGAGGCACATCCCACCCAGCGCCGCCATCAGCGTCCAGTAAAAAACGCCCCGCTCTGTCAGAACACCCAGCCAGAAGGCGGCATAGCTCTCCCGGTCCAGTAATCCCCAGACGCGGTGCAGGTGGAATAGGCCGAACAGGATAAAGAACCAGGGTTCAAAGGGGCGGACTTCTCGCATAATGGCCTCCTTCCCGCTTTGCAGATATTGTACCCTGCCGGTGGCCTCTTTGCAAGGGTTTTGGCTCTGGTCAAACACCATTCTTCGTGGTACAATGGGGACAGTTTTTGTCAGGAGGAAATCCCCATGCTCTTATCCGCGGAACATCTCTCCATCAACTTCGGCAGCCGCCAGCTGCTGGACGATGTGAACTTCTACCTGAACGAGGGGGACAAGGTGGGCGTCATCGGCATCAACGGCACCGGCAAATCCACCTTTTTGAAGGTGCTCTCCGGCGTCACGGAGCCGGACGGGGGCACCATCTCCCGGAACCCCAACGTCCAGATCAGCCTGCTGCCCCAGAACCCGGTGATGGACGAGGATGCCACGGTCCTGGAGCAGGTGTTTCTCCACTTCCCCGCCGAGTTCCGGGCGCTGAACGAGTATGAGGCCAAGGCCATGCTGAACCGGCTTGGCATCACCGACTTCACCCAGAAGGTGGGCACCCTCTCCGGCGGCCAGCGGAAGCGGGTGGCCCTGGCGGCGGCCCTCATCCACCCGGCGGACGTGCTGATCCTGGACGAGCCCACCAACCACCTGGACAGCGAGATGGTGGCCTGGCTGGAGGACTGGCTCCGCCGGTTCAAGGGCGGTCTCGTCATGGTGACCCATGACCGCTACTTCCTGGAGCGGGTGGTGAACCACATCACGGAGCTGTCCCGGGGAAAGCTGTACCACTACGAGGCCAACTACTCCAAGTACCTGGAGCTGCGGGAGCAGCGGGCGGAGATGGCGGAGGCCAGTGAGCGCAAGCGCCAGTCCATCCTCCGGGTGGAGCGGGAGTGGATCATGCGGGGCTGCAAAGCCCGGACCACCAAGTCCAAGGAGCGCATCCAGCGGTACGAGGCCCTGCTGAATCAGGACGCCCCGGAGACGGACGAGGCCGTCCAGATGGCGGCGGCCTCCAGCCGCCTGGGGAAGAAGATCATCGAGCTGCGGGACGTGTCCAAGTCCTTTGACGGCCGGCCCATCGTCAGCCACTTCTCCTACAACCTGCTGCGGAATGACCGCATCGGCATCGTGGGCCGCAACGGCGCCGGGAAGTCCACCCTGCTCCACCTGATCGCAGGTGAACTGGCGCCGGACAGCGGCACGGTGGAGATCGGCGCCACGGTGAAGATCGGCCACTTCTCCCAGGAGGGGCGGGAGCTGGATCTGAACCAGCGGGTCTACGA
>CDZK01025957.1_pt1 | contig 13604 bp, 11 predicted proteins | sample 557401 | NCBI WGS metagenome assembly CDZK01 (sample SAMEA3182108, study PRJEB8094) | gut metagenome | biome: human; feature: gut; material: Stool; isolation source: human stools | place: Canada | collected 2013-04-25 | reverse complement strand
AAGAAGATGGAGTCGTGGTTGAAGTACCGGGAGGCGAAATACTGGATGTCCTCCGTGTGGGAGAGGAACTGGCGCATCTTCTCCGGCAGTAGCTGCATCTCGGAGAGGATGGCGTCGTACTCGGATTTCTCCACAGTGCCCAGCAGGTCCGCCAGATACAATCCCACCAGGTCCATCAGCACCAGCTGGGTGGTGTAGGCCTTGGTGGTGGCCACGGCGATCTCCGGCCCGGCCCAGGTGTACAGCACGTCGTCCGCCTCCCGGGCAATGGAGGAGCCCACCACGTTGACGATGGCCAGGGTCCGTCCGCCCCGGCGCTTGGCCTCCCGCATGGCGGCCATGGTGTCCAGGGTCTCGCCGGACTGGCTGATGACGATGACCAGCGTCTTTTCGTCCACCAGGGGGTCACAGTACCGGAACTCCGAGGCCAGCACCACCTCCACCGGCCGGCGCAGCAGCTTCTCCCAGATATACTTGCTGACCACGCCCACGTGGTAGCTGGAGCCGCAGGCGATGACGAAGATCCGGGAGATGTCCCGCACATACTCCGCCGTCAGCCGCAGGTCGTCCAGCACCACACGGCCGTCCCGGATCCGGGGGGAGATGGTCTTGCGGACCGCCTCCGGCTGCTCCATGATCTCCTTGGCCATGAAGTGGGCGTAGCCGCCCTTCTCCGCCGCGGACACGTCCCAGTCCACCAGGCTGTGGGTCTTTTCCACCGGCATCAGCTCGTCGTCGAACACGTCCACGCTGTCGGCGGTGAGGACGGCGATCTCCCCGTCGTCCATGTACACCACGTCCCGGGTGTACTTGATGATAGCCGTCACGTCGGAGGCGATGAAGTTGCCGTTCTTGCCATAGCCGATGATGAGGGGGCTGTCCTTCCGGGCGGCGATGAGGGCGTTGGGGTAGTCGGCGCAGATGATGCCGAAGGCGTAGGAGCCCTCGATCCGCCGCAGGCAGCGGCCCACCGCCTCCAGCATATTGTGGCACTCGTTGTAGTGGAACTCCAGCAGCTGGGCCACCACCTCCGTGTCCGTGTCGGAGGTGAAGTGGACGCCCTGGCGCATCAGGTGCTCCTTCAGCTCCAGATAGTTTTCGATGATGCCGTTGTGGACGATGGCGATCCGCCCGTTCTCGCTGACGTGGGGATGGGCGTTGATGTCGTTGGGCTCCCCGTGGGTGGCCCAGCGGGTGTGGCCGATGCCCAGGTTCCCCTCCAGGTCCGCCCCGCCGTGGATCAGGTCGGACAGCACCTTCAGCCGGCCCTTGGTCTTGCGCACCTGAAGCCCCGCCGTCTCGGACCGCACCGCCACGCCGGCGGAGTCATAGCCCCGGTACTCCATCCGCTCCAAGCCGTCCAGCAGAATGGGCGCCGCGGGCTCGTTTCCTACAAATCCAATGATTCCGCACATAGTTTCAAAATCCTCCTGAAGATTCCAAATGAATGGTCAAAAGGACAAACGCGCAGTCATTTGTCACTTTCTCCACGGTCACAGCCCCCTTGTTTTGCGGTCGCCCGCATATTTGCCGGCTGTGTGCGCGCCCGTGGGCACGGAAGGGCATCCGCCGAAATCTTCGATACTCCCTTCCCCTCGTCGTCCCGCCGTCCTCGGCGGGCGCTGGCGCTGTGATGGGCAGCCGCCCATAAACTCCTTTCCCATCTGCGATTTGAGTCAAAAATATATGATCCACTCCCATCCGGGAGACTGATCCGGGATAAAAGTTCCGTTCCGGCAGATACTACCGGGACGGAGGGATTCCCGCTATGATGACCGCTTTTGTCCGCACAATCATCCTTTACTTCTTTATCATGGTCGGCCTGCGGCTGATGGGCAAGCGCCAGATCGGCGAGCTGGAACCCAGCGAGCTGGTGATGACCATGATGATCTCCGACCTGGCCGCCGTGCCCATGCAGGACTTCGGCATTCCCCTGTTGTCCGGCCTGGTGCCGATCCTGACGCTGCTGGCGCTGTCGCTGCTGCTGAGTCAGCTGTCCCTCCGCAGCCTGCGGCTGCGGACGCTGCTGTGCGGCACGCCGGTGGTCCTCATCCGGCGGGGCCAGCTCCAGCAATCCGCCATGCGGAAAAACCGCTTCACCATCGACGAGCTGATGGAGGAGCTGCGGGAGCAGGGCATCAGCCGCATCGAGGACGTGAAATACGCCGTGCTGGAGAACTCCGGCCAGCTGTCCGTCTTTCCCTGGACCGCCCAGCAGCCGCCCACGGCGGAGCAGCTGGGGCTGGACCTGGAGGACGATGTGACCCTCCCGGTGGTGCTGATCAACGACGGCCGCATTCTCCGCCGCAACCTGACGGCCTGCGGCCGGAACGAGGCCTGGCTCCGCAAACAGCTGTCCCGGGAAAAGGTCTCCTCCCCCCGGGAGGTCTTTCTCCTGACCCTGGATGAGCAGGGGCAGGTGCTGTGTGTCCGAAAGGAGCGGGAGCCATGAAAGCGTATGCGCTGCCTGCCGCCATTCTGGCAGGAATCTTGTCCTTTGCCCTGTGGAACGGGGCCAACATGACCGATCTCACGGTCCGGTGGCGGGACCAGCTGCAGCAGGTGGACGCCCTGGCCCAGTCAGGGGACTGGACCGGGGCCCTGGCAGCCCTGGCGGACAGCTATGAGGACTGGTCGAAAAGCCAGACCTATCTCCACATCGTGGCGGAACACGACGCGGTGGACGACGCGGAGGCCATGTACCGCCGGGCCACAGCCTTTGCCTCCACCCGGGAGCTGACAGAGTTCCGGGCGGAGCTCTCCGACCTGCGGGACCAGCTGCGCCTGCTGGCGGAGACGGAGCGGCTGGACATCAAGAACGTCCTGTAGCCCCTGTCACCGGTTGTCCGCCAGGAGCTTGTTCAGCTCCGCCATAAAGGTGTCGATGTCCTTGAACTGGCGGTAGACGGAGGCGAACCGGACGTAGGCCACCTGGTCCACGTTCCGCAGCCGCTCCATCACCTTCTCGCCGATGGTCTCGGTGCTGACCTCCCGCTCCATGGAGTTCTGCAGGTCCTGCTCGATCTCCTCAGCGATCTTCTCCAGGTCCGCCAGGGGCACCGGCCGCTTCTCACAGGCCCGGATCATGCCGCCCAGCACCTTCCGCCGGTCAAAGCTCTGGCGGCTGCCGTCCTTTTTCACCACCACCATGGGCAGGCTCTCCACCGTCTCATAGGTGGTGAACCGCTTGCCGCAGGAGAGGCACTCCCGCCGGCGGCGGATGCTGCTGTTCTCGTCCGCGGGACGGGAATCGATGACCTTGCTCTCACTGTAACCGCAATAAGGGCACTTCATACGGGACCTCCATTTTCCCTCCGCCGGGTGCCGGCGGAGCCATCGCGGCCGCCGCGGGGATATGCTTTTCCAGCCATCCCGTCCGATGCGGGGGACAGGCCGGGCGCATCCCGCAGCCGCTTTGCGGCTATTATACCACAGGCCGCCGGGATGTGGTATATATCATTTGGCATTTTTTGAAAAAACTGTCCCGCCGGCTTCACAACACAGGCCGCTCCCCGCTGTCAAAGGCGTAGACAACGTAGTCCCGGCCGCCGATCCGGCAGACCCGGGCCAGGCAGAACAGGGCCGGCAGCGGGAAGGGCCGCCCCGCATCATAGGGCAGGGCCACATACCGCCGTCCCGCCGCCTGCCGGGTGAGGACGCCTGCGGCATTTTGCAGCTGCTCCCGGAGCCAGGGGGAGCGGAACAGCTCCCCGGCCGCCGGGAGCCAGTCCCCCGGTTCCGCCGGGTGGGCGGGGCGGAGTTCTCCCCACTGGAGCCGGCCCACCGGGCCGGTCAGCCGGGCGGAAAACCTCCGCCGGATGGCGGCCCGGTCCCCGCAGGGCTCCAGGACCCCCAGCCGCAGCTCCCCCTGGTCCCCCACCGCCCAGGCACACCAGAGGCCCTTCTCCGGCAGGCGGCATTGGGCCTCAAACCAGGTGTACATCGCCTCCCGCTCCGTCGTCAGCTCCCCGACGGACCTGCCGTCCCACAGCAGCGGAAACTTGTCCATGGTCCCGCCTCCTCTCTCCAAAAAGGTCCCGCCTGGCAGATCCTATGCCCAGGCGGGACCTTTTATGCGGACAGGTGTCAGGAGACGGTATAGCTTCCCCGGACCAGCAGCTTGGTGGTGGCCGCCGTGGCCCGGACGCCGCGGCCCTCCACAGTCATCATGTACAGGTGATTCTGCACCAGGGCGCCGCCGTTGTTCAGGGTGGCGGCCGCGCTCTCATCGATCAGCCCCGGGGTGGAGGGGGAGACGCAGGCGGCCGTCCCCACCCGCAGCATCACCTCGCAGCCCACGTCCCCGGTGAGGACCTGTCCGCTGGTCAGCGTCACCACGGCAAAGGTGGATGCGGCGGTGCCGGTGGAGACGCCCAGCTGGGCGTTCCGGGCCTCGATCTTCTGGTCCACCCGCTCCATGATGGAGTCCATGAACGTCTCGTTCAGGTAACTCAGTGTCACCAGCGGGTCGCCGGAGGAGCCCGCCTCCGCCGCCGCGGAGATCGTCACGTTCAGGGCGCCGCAGAGCACCAGCAATGTCAGCAGCCGCAGATACCATCTGTTTTTCTTCATCCCTATGTACCTCCGTGTTTTATCCGTTGTATCCCGAGGAACCAGGCCCCCTGAAAAGGGCGTGACGCCCCCTTCAGGACGGGCCTTGCGGTCAGGCCGCCTGTCTCCAGGCCGCGCCCGGTCCGTGTGTTGCCGAAGTTCCGACTCTCCTATACCAACTGGTCGTGGGGCAGCCCGAAGCTCACCGCGATGGCAAGGTCCACCTTCTCCATCACGTGCTCCTCCACATGGCCCATCTTTTCCCGCAGGCGCTTTTTGTCCAGGGTGCGCACCTGCTCCAGCAGGACCACGGAGTCCCGGCTCAGCCCACAGCTCTCCTCCACCGGGAGGTCGATATGTGTCGGCAGCTTGGCCTTCCCGGTTTGGGAAGTGATGGCCGCCGCGATCACAGTGGGGCTGTAGCGGTTTCCGGTGTCGTTCTGGATGATCAGAACCGGCCGGACGCCGCCCTGTTCGCTGCCCACCACCGGGGAGAGATCGGCATAGTAAATATCGCCGCGCTTGACACTTGTATCCACAAAGTTCACACTCCGCCGAAAGAAGTACCCGTCACCGAAAGTCCTTCGGTGAGGCCACTTTCATTCTCCCACGCAGGTACGGAATTTATACTTTGCCAAGGCCGTAAAATTCCGGCGTCCTCGCCCCGCATCATCCTATGCCGGAAGCGGGAGGGGTGTGAAGCGCTGCGGAGAAACAAACTGGATGGGCGGCGGCTCACTGCCCTGCGCTCACAGCAGGTGCAGGCTCCGCTCCACCACTCTGCCATCTTCAATATACACCCTGGGCACCCGGCGGCTCACCGCGCAGGTCAGGCCCCACCGCGCCCCGCGCGGCGGGGGCCCCGCGATCTCATTTTGGTCGGCCAGGCAGAGCCCGGCCTCCCCAAGGTTTTGCCGCATACGGCAGAACGCTTGGACGCCGCATCCGCGGCGGCTCACTGCCCTGCGCTCACAACAGGTGCAGGCTCCGCTCCACCACTCTGCCATCTTCAATATACACCCTGGGCACCCGGCGGCTCACCGCGCAGGTCAGGCCCCACCGCGCCCCGCGCGGCGGGGGCCCCGCGATCTCATTTTGGTCGGCCAGGCAGAGCCCGGCCTCCCCAAGGTTTTGCCGCATACGGCAGAACGCTTGGACGCCGCATCCGCGGCGGCTCACTGCCCTGCGCTCACAACAGGTGCAGGCTCCGCTCCACCACTCTGCCATCTTCAATATACACCCTGGGCACCCGGCGGCTCACCGCGCAGGTCAGTTCGTAGGGGATGGTGCCCAGGATGGCTGCCAGGTCGTTGACGCTCTGGCGGCGGCCGAAGATCTCCACCGCGTCTCCCACCTTCACGTCCGGCAGGCCGGTCAGGTCGATCATGGACATATCCATGCAGATCCGCCCCCGCTGGGGCGCCGGGCCCGCGTCCGTCACCACCGACATCCGGTTGGAGAGCCCCCGGAAGAACCCGTCCGCGTAGCCGATGGGCAGCACGCCGATCCGGGTCCTGCTCTGGGTGTGGAAGGTCCGGCCGTAGCTGATGTCCGTGTCCGGGTCAAAGGTCTTGATGGTGGAGATGCTGGACTTCAGGGTCATCACCGGCCGCAGGTCCAGCCGCGCCGCGTCGGCCCCCACGCCGTACAGAGCAATGCCGGGCCGCACCATGTCCAGGTACATCTCCGGGTACCGGGCCAGGGCGCCGCTGTTGGCGCAGTGGCAGATGGCAAAGGTCCGGCCCTTTGCCGCCAGGGCGTCCAGCACCCGGGTAAAGACCGCGAACTGCTCCCGCGTATAGGCCTCGCTGTCCGCGTCGTCCTCGTCGGAGACGGCGAAGTGGGTGAAGATCCCCTCCGCCTCCAGCCCCGGCAGGGCGCAGGCCTCGGCGATGGCCTCCACACCGGCGGCAAAGTGCTCGTCCCGCACCAGGAAGCCCAGCCGGGACATGCCGGTGTCCACCTTGATGTGGACCTTCAGGGTGCCGCCGCAGGCTGCTGCGGCGGCGCTGTACTCCTCCGCCTTGGCCTTGGCGGACACCGCCTGGGTAATGCGGTATGCGATCAGCTGGGGCACCATGCTGGGGGGCGTGTGGCCCAGGATCAGAATAGGGGCCTGGATGCCTCCCCGGCGGAGCTCCTCCGCCTCGTCCAGGCTGGACACCGCCAGATAGTCCGCCCCCAGCTGCTCCAGCTTCCGGGAGATCTGGATGGCCCCGTGGCCGTAGGCATCCGCCTTCACCACGCCCAGATATTTCACATCCGGTCCGATGCGCCTGCGGGCCTGCTGATAGTTGTGGGCCAGGGCATCCAGGTCGATCTCCGCCCAGGTCCGTCTCAGAACCGGTTCCTCCATATGTCTGGTCACCTTCTCCGTCATTTGCGGAACCGGCGGGAGGATATGACCTCCCGCCGGCTCATTCCTGGTCTTGTATTGTACCATAAAAAGAAAAGCTCGTAAAGTCCGCCGTCAAAATGATTTCTCCGTCCACGGCGATCTCCCCCCGGAGGGGCACGCTGTCCACCTGCCGCAGCCAGAGGGTGGAGAGGATCTTGCCGTCCTCCGCCCCGGTCTGGTCCACAGTCAGGCGGATGCAGGGCGTCTCCTGCCAGTCCTCCCGGTTCTCCTCCAGCAGCCAGCCGTCCCGCAGGGCGCTCATCAGCTGGGGCAGGCAGGCCATGGGGCTGATGTCCTGGCTGCTGACCGTCCCGGCGTTGAGGCACTGGTCCTCATACATCAGCGCCGCCTCTCCATCGGTGAGCACCGCCTTGACGCCGGCGATGGTCTCCGGCGAGAGGACCTCCACCGTGGTCTCCCCCTCCGGCACATAGTCGCACCGGAGGGCGGCCTCCCAGACGGCGCCATCCTGAGTGCAGGAGACCTCCGCCTCCATGACGCAGCCCGTCATGTTCCGGTAGGGCATCCGGGCCTCTGCCGCGCCCTCCGTCTCTCCGCCCGTGGTGCCGCAGGCTGTCAGCAGCAGGCACAGGGTCATCATTGGTACGCAAAGCCGTCTGCGCACCGCAAAAACCTCCGCTTTAAGATAGGACTTCCCGGATGGCCGCCGGCAGGGAGGCGATCACATCCTCCGGCGTCATGCCGTAGGCGGTCAGTTGTTCCGCCGCCAGATCCCCCGCCCGGCCGTGGAGCCACACGCCCCCGGCCGCCGCCTGGACCGGCGACGCCCCCTGGGCCAGCAGGGAGACGATGACGCCCGTCAGCACGTCGCCGCTGCCGCCCTTGGCCAGGCCGGAATTCCCGGTGGTGTTCACCAGGGCGTTGCCGGAGGGCACGGCGGTGATGGTCCGGTGGCCCTTCAGCACCAGGATGCAGCCGTGGGCTGCCGCGAAAGCCCGGGTGGCCCCCAGCCGGTCCCCCGCCGACAGGTCTCCGCCGATCCGGGCGAACTCCCCGTCGTGGGGCGTCAGCACCGTGATCCGCTCCCGCCGGGCGTCCAGTACATCCATATGCCCGGCCAGCGCATTTATGCCGTCAGCGTCCAGCACCACCGGCTGCCGGATCTCCCGCAGCAGGTCCAGCACCAGCTCTGTGACACCGCTGCCCCGGCCCAGGCCGGGGCCAATGGCCACTGCGTCACAGCCGGCGGCCCGCCGCAAAATCTCCTCCTTTGCCTTGGGGGACAGCTTCCCGTGCTTGTCCGGCAGGGGGAAGGGCATGGCGGAGACGCACTTGGCCGCCTCCACCGGCCAGATGGCCGCCGGCACCCCCAGGGACACCAGGCCGCACCCGGTCCGCACCGCCGCTGCGGCGGTGAGATAGGGGGCCCCGGTGTAGCCCATCGCGCCGCCCACGATCAGCACCTTGCCGAAGGTGCCCTTGTGGCCGTCGATCTTCCGAGGGGGCAGGGCGATGCGGACGAAGTCCCGCTCCACCGTCTGGGCCCGGCAGACAAGGTCTTGGACCAGATCCGCCGGGATGCCGATGTCCCGGACCTCCACCGCGCCGGAGCGGACGGCCCCCTCCCCCACCGCCTGGCCGATTTTGGGCAGGGTGAAGGTGACGGTGCGGTCCGCCCGGACGGCCCGTCCCAGCACATCGCCGGTGTCCGCCGCCACACCGCTGGCGATGTCCGCCGCCACCAAGGCACACCGGCTCTCGTTCATCCAGTCCACCGCTGCTGCGAAGGGGGAGCCGTCTGCGATGGGCCGGGACAGTCCCACGCCGAAGAGGGCGTCAATCGCCACGTCGCAGCCCATCACCCAGGCCCGCTGGCCCTGGTCCATGGGATCGAACCGCTCCAGCTCCACGCCGCACTCGCTGAGGCGGCGGGTCTCCTCCAGGGCGTCCGAGGTCATCTTTTCGTAATTCCCCACCAGGAACGCCCGGATCTTCAGGCCCTTCAGGAACAGCAGCCGGGCAGCGGCGATGCCGTCACCGCCGTTGTTGCCTGCGCCGCAGAGGGCAGCGCCCCGGCATCTGCCCGGCCGCCGGGGCAGCAGGTCCAGCGCCGCCTGGGCCACGCCCTCCGCCGCCCGCTCCATCAGGTCAATGGAGGGGATGTTCCGCTTCTCGATGGCCTGATGGTCCAGCTCCTTCATCTGTGCTGCTGTCGTCAGTTTCATGGCTGTGCCCTCCTGCGCTCTGCTTGGTGTTTCTGGTGCCTATTATAGGAAGTTCCGTGCCGGATTGCAATGATTTGTAACCGGTTTGTCATGGATTCCGGGGGCAAGTATGATATGATGCAGATACAGAAGAGGAGGTGCTCTGCATGAGACGTATGCTATTGTCCGTTTTTCTCGCCGCCGTGCTGCTCACCGGCTGCGGCGGGCAGATGGTTGAGCAGATACCGTCGACGCCGGAGGACGCGGACACGTCCGACACATTGACAGAGGCGGACGTGCTGGACCTTTATGCGACGGCGTCCTCGATCTACGACTGGTTCGATCTGGCGCCTCCGTCTCTGGACCGGACGGACTCCCGCACAGAGGATGGTGTGACCTATTATAAAGTAAATGAAGCCAGCGCTCCTCCCATTACCCTCACCGCCCAGGCCGGGATGGAACAGCTCCGGGGTTTGGTGGACCTCTTTTTCTCCGCAGAGATCGCAGATGCGCTGTTTTCGGAATCGCCGGAGCAGTTCCGGGACTTCGACGGAATCCTCTACGCCACGGATGGCGGTCGGGGGAGCAACCTCTACCTGCTGGACAAGGCCGTGACGGCGGAGCAGGTAGATGCAGACCACTGGACCGTGACCGTCACCTTCTACACCGACAGCTGGGCTTTTGAAGAGCCCAGCGCCACCGTCGGCTACTCCCAGGCGGTGCTGGACCTGGAGCGCACGGCGGACGGCTGGAAGTTCACCAGTTTCTGCCCTTCGGACGGGCTGGACCTGGATGCGGAGACGGTGTTTCAGTTCACCTATACGGATGAGGGCTTTCCGGCGAGCCTGGGCAGTCTGGAGGACTGCTCCGACCTGAAGCTTGCCTGCTGGCTGCTCCACGCCGATGGTGGCTATTCCGAGGGCCCCTCCGACACGCTGACCCGGCGGTTCCTGGAGGACCCGGACACCTGGTTCGAGGCGTTGTCCGTGTTCCCGGACAGCCCCTGGGAGTACGCGGACACGGTGATGGCCGCTCCGGTGAATGACACCTACGCCTGGTACGGCCAGGAGGAACAAACCAGGTTAGAAGAAATCTTGGACACCTATGTCCCCCAGAACGAACAGGAGCAGTTTCTCCTGGATACGCTGCGCGCCGCCCGAGAGGGCGCCATCGAGCGGGCGACGGAAGACGCCACCGCCTCCTTCTGCCTGGTGACGGAGGGGCAGTTCCTCTCCCTGGGGCGCAAAGAGGGCGGTTACCCCTGGGACTATGAGGGTCTTCCAGAGACGCCCCAGTCCGCTGGGAACGGCGACAATGGTGAGGCGGGCTTCGCCTTTTCTTTCGGCGGCGTAGATGTGGAGTACGTCGAAACAGACGATGGCGATGATCTTGTTTACCGCATGACCACCACGGCGCCGGGACCCCACACCCTGGGCGGCATTCAGGTGGGAGACACAGAGGACAATGTAAAAGCCGTCTATACCGGCGCGGTGCAGATGAAGGCGGTAGGTGAGGACCCGTTCGGCGCCGACTACGCCCTGATCTACGAGCCCGGCGGCCTGTCCCACTGCAAGCACATCGCCTTTTTCATCACCGACGGCGTGGTGTCCGCCATCCAGGTGGAGGACCTGATGGATGGCCGGCTGCTTGGTTGAAAATCTTTGCCCCAATCCGCCAAATTCCGGCGGATTGGGGCTTGCATTTTCGATTTTTCTGTGCTATAAGTGTTAATTGTTATCAGCGATGAACGGGAAAATAACCGCGATACGCCGCCAAGAGAGGTCTGGCCACCGGCTGCAAGCCAGACTGCGGACGCCCGGTTTGGTTCGCCCGGGAGCCGCCGTGGAGACACGGCCGGTCCGCCCTCCGTTACCGGGGCCACGAGCGCGCGCCGCCTGCGGCGCGAATCCGGGTGGTACCGCGGAAGGATTCGCCTTTCGTCCCAGGGATGGGATGAGAGGTGTTTTTTTATGCCCGCCGTCCCGCAGAATCCGCATATGCAACATTATTATATAAGGAGTATCGACCATGAAGGAACAATTGGAAGCCATTCGCGCCGGCGCGCTGGCGGCCATCGGCGCCGCCGGAAACACAGGAGAGCTGGAATCCCTCCGGGTCCAGTACCTGGGGAAGAAGGGCGAGCTGACCGCTCTGCTGAAACAGATGGGCAAGCTCTCCGCCGAGGAGCGGCCTGCCATGGGCGCTCTGGCCAACGAGGTCCGCGCCGCCCTGGAGGCGGCCATCGAGGAGGCCTCTCAAAAGCTGGAGGCCAAGGCCCTGGAGGAGCGGCTGGAAGCCGAGGCCCTGGACATCACCGTCCCCGGCAAACAGCACAAGCTGGGTCACCGCCACCCCATGTACACCGCCCTGGACGAGATCAAGGAGATCTTCATCTCCATGGGCTTCACCGTGCTGGACGGCCCGGAGGTGGAGCTGGCCTCCTACAACTTCGACAAGCTGAACGCCCCGGAGGGCCACCCCTCCCGGGACTGGAGCGACACCTTCTACTTTGACAAGGACAGCCGGGTGATGCTCCGCTCCCAGACCTCTCCCATGCAGGTCCGGGCCATGGAGACCATGAAGCTGCCCATCCGCATCATCGCCCCCGGCCGGGTGTACCGGAAGGACGAGGTGGACGCCACCCACTCCCCCATGTTCCACCAGGTGGAGGGCATGGTCATCGACAAGGGCGTCACCATGGCGGATCTGAAGGGCACGCTGAACACGGTGGTGGAGATGCTGTACGGCAAGGGCACCAAGACCCGGTTCCGCCCCCACCACTTCCCCTTCACCGAGCCCTCCTGTGAGATGGACGTCCAGTGCCACAAGTGCGGCGGCGTGGGCTGCCCCACCTGCAAGGGCGAGGGCTGGATCGAGCTGCTGGGCGCCGGCATGATCCACCCCAAGGTGCTGAAGATGTCCGGCATCGACCCGGAGGTCTACTCCGGCTGGGCCTTCGGCATCGGCCTGGAGCGCACCGCCATGCGGCGGTTCAAGATCGCCGACCTGCGGCTGATCTTCGAGAACGACGTCCGGTTCCTGGAACAGTTCTGAGCACTCGAAGGGGAGCAGGCTCCCCCTCGACCTCCCCCACCGCCAGTGACATCGGTCACTGGTGCGTGCGCCCCCGGCGCACGAGTCAATGTATTTTCGCCACGTACAGAAGGTAAATTGCCCCGCAGGGGCAAGAGATGCCGCCCTGGGGCGCGCCGCGGCGAAAATGATTGGTACTTTTTCACGCCGGCGGTGTGAAACTCTGCGAGGCTTTTGCGGGGCACTCCCGCATTCCGATATAAAGGAGTTATAGAAGATATGTTACTGAGCAGAAAGTGGCTGGACGAGTTTGTGCACGTCGACGCCAATGATAAAGATTTTGCCGAGACCATGACCCTCTCCGGGTCCAAGGTGGAGACCACCGAGGACCGGGGGGCCGAGATCTCCAACATCGTGGTGGGCACCATCCTCTCCATGGAGCGGCACCCGGATTCGGACCATATGTGGGTCTGCCGGCTGGACGTGGGCCAGAGCGCCCCCATCCAGATCGTCACCGGCGCCTGGAACATCCACGTGGGCGATGTGGTGCCCGTGGCCCTGGACCACTCCACCCTCCCCGGCGGCAAGAAGATCGAGCGGGGGATGCTCCGGGGCGTGGAGTCCAACGGCATGATGTGCGGCCTCTACGAGCTGGGCCTGGATGAGCGGGACTTTCCCTACGCCGCCATCGTCCCCGCCGCCATCCTGAACGACTACCACCCCCTGGATAAGGACAAGCCCTCCATCCCCGCCGGCATCCAGCCCGGGGACAAGGTGTTCGGGCCGGTGGTATGCGCCAAGGTCCTGGAGTGCGCCATCCAGCCGGACTACACCTTCCACACCTGCCTGGATCTGGGCGGCTCCACCGCCGCGCCGGACACCATCTGCCCCAACCTCCACGAGGGGGATCTGGTGGCCTACAACACCAAGACCGGCACCATCTGCACGCTGGCCGACCTCCACGCCGAACAGAAGGAGTTCCCCCACTGCATCCCCGACGGCATCTTCATCCTCCACGAGGAGGGGCTCAAGAACGGCGATGACATCAAGCCGGTGATCGGCGCCGACGACCACGTGGTGGAGTTCGAGATCACCCCCAACCGCCCCGACTGCCTCAGCGTCATCGGCTTGGCCCGGGAGGTGGCCGCCACCTATCAGCAGCCCCTGACCCTCCACGAGCCGGAGGTGAAGGGCGGCGCCGACGGCGTGCTGACGGACCTGCTGGACGTGGAGACCCCCGCCGCCGACCTGGTGCCCCGGTACACCGCCCGGATGGTGCGGAACGTGAAGATCGGCCCCTCCCCCAAGTGGATGCGGGAGCGGCTGCGGAGCATGGGCGTCCGCCCCATCAACAACATCGTGGACATCACCAACTATGTGATGCTGGAGTACGGCCAGCCTATGCACGCCTTTGACTACCGCTACGTGAAGGGCGGCCACATCATCGTCCGCCGGGC
>CDZK01012230.1_pt1 | contig 13712 bp, 17 predicted proteins | sample 557401 | NCBI WGS metagenome assembly CDZK01 (sample SAMEA3182108, study PRJEB8094) | gut metagenome | biome: human; feature: gut; material: Stool; isolation source: human stools | place: Canada | collected 2013-04-25 | reverse complement strand
CCCTTCGACATCCTGCCGGCGGTGTGGCTGGCCTCCATCCTGTCGGTGACGGTGGGGCTGCTGGCGGCCAAGCTGCTCTCTGCCCTGGGGAGGTGCCGCCGGTGAATCCCAGCTCTCTGGTGATCCCTCTCCTGCTGGCAGGGGTGGCCGTCTACGGCATGGGGCGGCGGGTGGATGTGTACGGCGCCCTGACCCACGGCGCGGAGGAGGGGCTCACAGTGCTGCTGAAGGTCCTGCCAGCCCTGGTGGGCCTGCTGACCGCCGTGTCCATGTTCCGGGCCTCCGGTGCTCTGGAGTGGCTCACCGGCCTGTGCGCCCCGGCGCTGGAGGCTCTGGGCATCCCGCCGGAGACCACGCCGCTGATGCTGGTGCGGCCCGTCTCCGGCAGCGGGGCCCTGGCGGTGGGCACGGACCTGATTGCCACCTATGGCCCGGACAGCTACATCGGCCGGGTGGCCGCTGTGATGCTGGGCAGCACGGAGACCACCTTCTACACCATCGCCGTGTACTTCGGCTCCGCCGGCATCATCCGCACCCGGCACACCATCCCGGCGGCCCTGGCGGCGGATCTGACGGGCTTCTGGGCCTCCGCCCTGGCAGTACGGCTGTTCTTCGGGACATGAGGGCCGAAACAAGGAAGCGGGACGGCCAGCCGTCCCGCTTCCTCTTTAATTCCGCGCTGTATAGGGCTCCAGCACCGAGGCGGTGCCGTAGACGGAGGCGAACTCCCCGTCCACCAGATAGCGCACCTCCTCCACAGACCGCAGGGACAGCAGGGACTCCGCCAGGGCCCGGAGAGCCAGCGGCAGGTTGGCGTCCTCCGGCAGCTCCGCCAGGGCGGCGGAGGGCAGATCCACGTAGCAGGTGCTCTCCTCCAGCCGGACAGCGGTCACCTGGAATCCCTCCGGCAGGGCGCTGATGAGATCCCGGTCCTCCGGTCTCGCCAGCAGGGCCTTCACCACGGCCCCCACCTGGGTGTCCCCCTCGTACAGGTCCAGCGTCACCTCCTGGGGCATCAGGCCCCCGTCCTCGTCCAGATAGTACAGCGTCACAGGGACGTTGCCGATCACGTCCTCGTTGCTGGCAAACAGCACGTCCCTGGCGTAGAATACCTGCCGGTCCCGGTAGGCCAGCTGCTGGCCCCGGACCGTAATGCTGACGGAGGAGATCTCCGGCAGCTGGGTCAGCGTCAGGGTGATGGCGTAGTCCGCCAGGGCCAGGGCCACGCCGGACAGCAGCCGGTACCGGCTGGACAGGTCCACCTTGACCCGGGTGCCGTCCAGCTCCAGGGACAGCAGGGTGGTCTCCGCCGGGATGGTGCTGACCAGCGCCGGGTCCTCCGGTCCTGCCAGCAGCTCCGTCATCAGGCGCTCCGCCAGCTCCCGGGTGTCCCGGACCTCTCCCGCTTCGATGTACAGGGGCTCCGCCTGCAGGGCGTCCTCGCCGGAGGCGGCGGACAGGTCCGCCTCCCGGAAATACAGGCTGTAGCGCTCCCCCTCCTGGGACACATAGGGGGTGCCCCAGCCCAGCAGGACCAGGACCACCACGCACAGCGCCGCCGCGATCAGCCGCTTTGTCAAGGCTGCGTCCCCCCCTTCTGCCAGGGCCAGCGGACGGTGAACACCGCGCCGCCCCCGGGGCGGTTACCCGCCTCCACCGTGCCGCCCCGCTTGCGCACGGTGTCGCTGACGATGGCCAGCCCCAGGCCGGTGCCGCCGGCGTCCCGGGACCGGGCCTTGTCCACCCGGTAGAACCGCTCAAACAGCCGGGGAAGATCCTCCTCCGGGATCCCCGGGCCGTTGTCCTCCACCGTCAGCACCACCAGGTCTCCCCGGTGCAGCAGGGAGACCTGGACCGTGCTGCCCGGCGGGCTGTACTTCACGGCGTTGTCCGTCAGGTTGTAGATGATCTGATGGATCTCGTCCCGGGAGGCCAGCACCGTGCAGGTCCCCTCCGACCGGTAGGTCAGCTCCGTGCCCTTCTCCTGAGCCACCAGGCTCATCATCCGCATCACCTGCTCCAGCACCGGCAGCACGTCCACCACCGCCGGCGGCTCCATCACCCCGCTGTCCAGCCGGGTCAGCCGCAGCAGGTCCTCGGTGATGCGGGAGAGGCGCTCTGCCTCCGCCCCGATGTCCGCGACGAACTCCCGGGTGGTCTCCGGGTCGATGTTCTCCGTCTGGAGGATGGAGTCCGTCAGCAGCCGGATGGCCGCCAGCGGCGTCTTCAGCTCGTGGGAGGCGTCGGAAACAAACCGGCGGCGGGCGTTCTCCGTGGTCTGGAGGCGGTCCGTCAGGCTGTTGAACTCCTCCGCCAGCTGGGCGATCTCGTCGTGGCCACGGACCTGGGCCCGATGGCTGTAGGCCCCCTCCCGCACCTTCCGGATGGCGGTGAGCAGCTGTCCGATCTTCCGGGTCAGGGCCCGGGACAGCAGGCCGCTGAGGCAGAGGGCCGCCACCCCCAGGCCGGCGGACAGGCGCAGCAGATTGCTCTGGAGCCCCTCCAGCAGGGCGGCCTGCTCCGCGTCGTACTCATAGGCGTACACGGCGCCGATGATCTGGTTCTGATACAGCACCGGCGAGGCGGCCCGGCTGCGGAAGGCCCCGTCCCGGTAGCTGCTGGAGGCCATGTCGTTGCCCAGCAGGGCCTGGACGATCTCTGTGTAAAAGCTGTACTCCCCCAGGGCGTCGTTGGTCTCCCGGGTGTCGTAGAGGACCTTGCCGGCGCTGTCCGTCACCAGGATGCGGCTGAGGCCCGTCTCCTCCACCACCGCCATGGCCTGGGCCACGTTCTCCTGATTGAGCCGGTCCAGGCCCGACAGGGAGTAGACCATCACCGACACGCTGTTCTGCAGGGATGTGGCCTTGGCCCGGAACACCAGGTCCTCGGACACCCAGAGGGGATATGTGTTCATCAGGACCAGCGCCGCCGCCATGACCAGGAGATAGCTGAGGCTGAATTTGGCCTGGAGGCTGCTCCAGAATCTGCCCTTACCCTTTGAAATAGTACCCCACTCCCCACTTGGTCATGATGTGCTCCGGCTCCGCGGGGTTTTTCTCCAGCTTCTCCCGCAGGCGGCGGATGTGGACATCCACCGTCCGGTAGTCCCCGGCGTAGGCGTAGCCCCACACCACGTTCATCAGATTTTCCCGGCTGTACACCCGCCGGGGATTGCGCATCAGCAGCTCGATCAGGTCGTACTCCTTGGCGGTCAGGTCCACCACCTGCCCGTCCCGGATGGCCACCCGCTCCTCGGTGTTCAGGGACAGGTCCCCCACCGTCAGCACCGTGCCCCGGGACCGCTGGGCGCCCGCGGCCCGCCGCAGCAGTGCCCGGACCCTGGCCTTCAGCTCCAGGATGTTGAAGGGCTTGGTGACGTAGTCGTCCGCTCCGCACTCAAAGCCCATCAGCTTGTCCGCGTCCTCACTCTTGGCGGTGAGCATGATGATGGGTACGTTGGAGAACTCCCGGATCCTGAGGCAGGCCTCCTGCCCGTCCACCTCCGGCATCATCACATCCAGGATGATCAGGTCATAGCGGCCGTTCCGGGCCATCTCCACGGCGGTGGCGCCGTCATAGGCGCACTCCACCTCGTACCCCTCGTTCTCCAGGTTGAATTTCACGCCCTTCACCAGCAGCTTTTCGTCGTCAACCACCAGAATTCTCATTTGCCGTCTCTCCTTCACCGTCCACGGTGATACGGTCCTTCAGCTCCGCGAACTTCGCCTCGCCGATGCCGCTCACCTCCATGATCTGTTCGATATTCTCAAAGGGCCCGTTGGCCTCCCGCCAGGCGATGATCCTGCCGGCCAGGCTCTCCCCGATGCCGGGCAGGGAGTCCAGCTCCTCTACCCCCGCCGTGTTGAGGTTCACCGGCGGGAAGTCCGGGGCGATCTCCTCCCGGGGGACCGTGACCTCCGTCTCAATGACGGCGCCGGCCTCCGGGGCCGCCCGGTCCTGGGCGGACAGTCCCGCCAGGGCGCACAGGAACACCGCCGTCAGCCCCAGCAGAACCAGCTCTCCCTTTGTGGGTTTTCTCCATCCACTCACAGTTGAACTCCCATCCGTTTTTTGATATACTATAGGAAATGTCGAATGACGGCGCTTTCCGCCGGCCTCCGGCCCCGGGTCAGCTGCCGATACCACTGGTATTATACCATAGATCACAGGAGTTTGATATGAAAACACGCCGTTTTTTCTCGCTTTTTTTGGCCCTGCTGCTCTCGCTGGCCCTGGTGCCCGTCCCTGCCGCCGCGACGGAGGAGACTGCCGCCGCCTCCCCGCCGGAGATCCACTGTGAGGCGATGCTGCTGGTGGACGCCAACACCGGCAAGGCGGTCTATGAGAAAAACGCCCATGAGCGGATGTATCCCGCCAGCCTCACCAAGATCATGACCGCCCTGCTGGTGCTGGAGGCTGTGGACAGCGGCCAGCTGTCCCTGGACCAGCAGGTGACCGCCACGGAGAGCGCCATGGAGGGGCTGGCCGCGGACGGCAGCACCGCCGGCATCCAGGCTGGGGAGATCCTGACGGTGGATCAGCTGCTACAGTGTATGCTGATCATCTCCGCCAACGAGGCCTGCAACATCCTGGCGGAGCAGGTCAGCGGCAGCGTGGACGCCTTTGTGGACGCCATGAACGCCAAGGCGGAGGCCCTGGGGTGCGAGGACACCCACTTTGCCAACGCCTCCGGCCTCCACAACAGCCAGCACTACACCACCGCCTGGGACCTGTACCGCATCACCGCCGAGGCCATGAAGCATGAGGACTTCATGCGGATCTGCGACACCGCCCGGGCCACCATCCCCGCCACCAATCTCAGCGGAGAGCGGAACCTGTACACCACCAACTATCTGATCGACACCTGGCGGTCCCTGGGCTATGTCTACTCCAACGCCCATGGCATCAAGACCGGCTCCACTGACGAGGCCGGCCACTGCCTGGTGTCCTCCGCCACCGACGGCAGCCTGTCCTTCGTCAGCGTGGCCCTGGGAGGCCCCCGCGTGACGCTGGAGGACGGGGAAATCCGGACCTACAGCTTCTTCGACACCCGGGAGATGTTTATGTGGGCCTTTGACAACTTCTCCTACCAGACAGTGCTGGAGGGGTCGGAGCTGGTAAAGGAGGTCAGCGTGGCGCTGTCCCAGGTGGACCACGTGTCGGTCCACCCGGCTTCGGACGTGGAGCTGCTGCTGCCCAACGGCACGGATCCCGCCACTCTGGAGCGGCGGCTGGACCTGGAGAGCCCTGTGGACGCCCCCATCACGGAGGGACAGGCCCTGGGCACCCTCACCCTCCTGTCCCCGGAGGGAGAGGAACTGGCCACGGTGGACCTGCTGGCCTCCCACGACGTGGAGGCCTCCGGCCTGCTGGTGTTCGGCCGGAACGTCCACAACTTCTTCTCCCTGACCGCGGTGCGGGTGATCCTCCTCATCCTGGTGGTGCTGGCAGCCGCCCTGGTGATCTGGAAGCTGACGGTGGGCCGCCGGCGCTACCGATACGGCCACAGTGTCAGCCGCCGCAGCGGCGGAGGCGGCTACCGGGGACGGAAGCGGAGATAAGGCAAACAAGGACCTGGGGCGCTGCCCCAGGTCCTTGTTTGCCTCTAAGAGCTGCGGTGTTCCGCCGCCGGCGGCGCAGCCAAAATTTGTCCAGCTCCGCCGGACTCCAAAATTTCTAATCCCTTATTCTTAATTGAAACGTCTCATCCCCACTCTATCCGGGAGGTCCGCAGGGCAAGAAAGGGGGCGCACGGTGTGCGTCCCCTTTCTCATTCCTAACTTCTGATTCTCAACTCTTACAGGTATTTCACCAGCTCCTCCAGGGGCTTGCGGTCCGCGTGGAGGCGGGAGGGATGGGCCCCCTCCGCCGGGTAGCCCAGGGGCAGCAGGGCGATGGGCGTCAGCCCCGCCAGCTCCGGGAAGGCGGCGTGGAGCTTCTCCGGGTCGAACATCCCCACGTAGGTGGTGCCCAGTCCCAGGTCCGCGGCCTGGAGCATCATCTGGGTGGCCGCGATGGCGGCGTCGATCTCGCCGTGGTTCTTGCCGTCATCCTCCCGCTTCCAGGCGACGGCGGGATCATAGGCCACCATCAGCATCACCGGGGGATGGAAGTGGGCACCGGTGCATCCGTCCACCTTCTCCAGGGCCTCGGCGCTCTGGAGCACAAAAATCCGCTGGGGCTGCAGGTTGTGGGCGGTGGGGGCGTTGCGGCCGGCCTCCAGCACGGCGGAGAGCTTTTCCGCCTCCACCGGACGGTCGCTGAACTTCCGCAGAGAGTAGCGCTCTGCGGCCAATTTTGCAAAATCCATGGGGACGCTTCCTTTCTGATGTAGAGATGGTTCGATTCTAGCACATCCCCGGAGCCGCCGCAACTGTTTTTCTCACGTCCCCTGGTTCGGCATCCAGCCGCTGCGGAGCACCTCGTCACAGATGTCCCGGCAGCGGGTGTCATAGAACTCGATAAATTTCAGGGAGTAGATGTCCGAGACGATGTAGCGGTCCCGGCCCTCCTGGTAGATGGTCATGTAGTCGTTGCCCACGTCGTACAGAATGCCCTCCCAGGAGGTGGTGTTCTGGGTCCCCACCAGGAAGGTGGCCACCACATAGTTGCCCACGTACTTCTGGAGCATGGCCTTCAGAGAGCCCCGGTAGGCCTCCTCCGCGGAGATGGGGTCCGTGATGACCTCGCTGGGCAGGCCGTTCCGCAGGTCCAGGGTGCCCATGGGCTGGTTTCCCAGCTCCTCCGCCGTGGGCAGCCGCTCCATGGACCGGCCGGCGCCGGTGACAGAGCGGCCCGGTGTCTCCGGCGGGACCGGATTCAGCGGGGCGATTTCGCCGGACCAGTCCGCCGGCGGGGGCGAAGCCGGAGCGGCCGCCTGGGTCTGAGGCCGTCCGGGATAGAGATTTTGATAGTGTGCCATTTCCAACACCTCTCAAGTCTGATCATACGCATCGGTCGCTTCTCGAAATCGGGAATTTCGTTCTCATGTGGAGTAGTAGGCATTTGTCGGATTGTAGAAACAGTGGTCGCCGATCCGGGTCTGCCAGTATCCCACCTCCGACGGGAAGAAGGACCGGCAGGTGGGGCCGAAGGGGTTGTAGAACCACAGGGATTCCGCCACGTCCGACAGCCGGTTGCCGGCGATGGCCCAGTCGGCGATGTCATAGTGGATTTGTTCCGGTCTCATGTTGTAGATGTTCTGGGGGTTGTAGGCGCCGCCCTCCGTCTCACTGGCGCAGACGAACTGATAGGGCTGGAAGATGATGTTGCGGATGCTGCCCTGCCCCACCCGGGCGTACTCCCCGCCCTTGGCGTGGACCCGGTTCATCACCACGCCGGCCACGGCCTTCATGCCGTTCTCACCCTCTCCGCCCGCCTCACACTGGATCAGGCGCGCCAGCAGCTCCCGGTCGGAATATGCCATTGGTCGATCACTCCTCTGTCGGGGCCTGCCATACGTACCAAACGCCGGTCAGGGCGTTTCACCCTCAGCGTATGCGAAAGCGCCGCCGCTGGTGCCAGCGGCGGCGCTTTTGGGAAGAGATGTCCGGGCCGTCAGCCGGCATCCCGCAATTTTTCCACGGCATCCGCCCGCGTGGGAACAAAGAAAAAGTCCCGGCCCCGGTTGGACTCCCGGATGAAGTCCTGCAGCGGCTTGCTGGTGTACGCAGTATAGTCTCCATAAATAGCCGCTTTGAACCGATAGTTCATCAGCTTCTGCAGGATCTCCCCCGCGACGCCGGTGCTGAGGATGAAAAAGTCCCCGCACAGCGCCTCTTTGTCGATGGCCAGCCGGGAGATCCCCGTCTCATACCGGATGGACATGGCCAGGTCCAGGGCGGAGGCCGCATCTTTGATCCGCGCCCCGCCGCCGGGGACCACGGCGATGCTCACCCCATCCCGCTCCACGATCTCGTATTGCATTCAATCACCTCCTGTGGGATCCGGATCTTTGCATCTCCGCCGGGCGGAGAGACGAAGTCGGCGGCAGCGAGACGCTGCCGCCGGTGTGTTTTGCAGGTGCTCACGCCCTCGCCCCCCGCTGCTCCGCGATGGCCTGGCGGAACATCTCCTCCGTCTTGCGGATAGATGCCTCCAGGGAGTACTGCCTGGCGTGCTCGGCGTAGCGGAGCTCCATCTCCCGCCGCTCCTCCGGGTGCTCGATCCACCAGTCGATGCGCGCCGCCAGGGCGTCCGTGTCCCCGGCGGGGAACAGGCTCCGTTCGTCCAGGGCGAACTGGGGCGTGGCGGACCGGGGGGAGTCGGCGATCACCGGCACCAGGCCGCAGGCAAAGGCCTCCATGCAGCTCATGGCCTCGATCTCCGCGTCGGAGGTGTGGACGTACAGGTCCGCCATGTGGAGGATCTCCAGCAGGCGGGCGGGCTCGTAGAAGCTCATGACGATGGGGTTGGGGAGCTTCTCCGCCAGCTTCCGGTACTTCTTCTCCAGCGGACCCTTGCCCGCCAGGATCACCTGGATCTCCTGGGCGTGGCGGGACTTGGCGCAGGCGTCGATCAGCTCGTCCTGGCGCTTCTCCCCGGCGTAGCGGCCCACCATCAGCACGTTGAAGAACCCCTGCATCCAGGGCTCCTTCTCCCGCTTGCCGTAGGTGTACTCCGGGCTGATGCCGTTGGAGATCACATGGAGCTGGGCGGTGTAGCCGTGCTGGCGCAGCTGGTCTGCGATCATGTTGCTGGGGCAGTGGATGTGGGTGAAGCGGTTGAAAAAGCTGTCCCGGAATCGGTTGTACACGAAGTCATTGACCCGCTTGCTGTTGCCCAGGTGGAGGGTGAAGGTGATGTTCTCCGGCTGGCAGTGGAAGGCCGCCGTGTGGGGGATGCCCAGCTTTTCCACATGCTTCAGGCCCATGACGCCCAGGGGCGAGGGCATCATGAAGTGGACCACGTCCGCCCAGGCCGCCGCCTTTTCAAAGACGTGCTTGTTGGGGACCGCCAGCCGCATCCCCTGGCTGGTGAGCAGATGCTCCACCACCGGGAAGAGCTTCAGCTGCCGGACGGCGTACTTGTAGTCCGCCAGCTTGCCGGTGGCGATGACCCGCACCTCGTTGCCGTTGTCCTTCAGGGCCTGGGCAAACCGCCGGGCGCTGATGGTGGTGCCGTTGTTGGCGTCGTCAAACTGGTCGATGACCAAAACGATCTTCATACGTTCAAACCGTCTTTCTCTGGTCTTGGCGGACAGCGCTCTGTTCCGCTTACTAGCAGATTAGTTTACCATCTTTTCCGCCGCTTGTCCAGGGAATTTCGCCGCCCCGGCCGATCCCTGAACGGCCCCTGAACAGCACCGAGGCCCCGGGCAAAGCGTCCGGGGCCTCTCCGCCTGTTAGCTCTGCTTGCTCAGGGCCTTCTCCAGCCCGCAGGCGAACTGGTCCGGGCAGGAGGTGGGCTTGAAGCCGCAGCGGATGCCCTTCAGCCGGTGGATGGCCTCCTGGGCGGGCATCCCCACCACCAGGGCGGAGATCCCCTGGAGGTTGCCGCTGCAGCCGCCCAGGACCTCCATCTTCCGGATGACGCCCTGGTCATCCACCTCCACCCGCATCTCCTGGGAGCAGACGCCCTGGGGACGGAATGTGTACGTCATGGTCAAAGTCTCCTCTTTTCATGGTGTTGCCTGATTAGGATATCATATCCGGGGCCAGTTCGCAAGGGCCAATGCGGGGCGGCAAATTTTCGCTTGACAATATCGATATTCGATGATATAGTGCAGGCAGAGGATAACGATATTCGATAATGAGGGAAGGCGGCAGCCATGGCCCGGGAGAAATTCCAGACTCTGACGGAGCAGATGTTCTACATCCTGCTGTGCCTGGGGCAGGAGCGGTGCGGCGCGGACGTGATGGCCTGGATCAGCGAAACCACCGGCGGCCGGGTGGCGGTGGGGCCGGGGACCCTGTACAACCTGCTGGAGCAGTTCCTCCAGGCCGGGTACATCCGGGAGACCAAGGTGGAGGGCCGGAAGCGGAGCTATGTGATCACGTCCATCGGACAGGCGGCCCTGGAGGCGGAGGTCCGGCGGCTGCGGACGCTGACGGCGGACTATGCGCGGCTGGCGGAGCCGGAAGGAGGCGCCTTATGAGGAACACGAAGCGGGAGTTTTGCAGCTATCTGATCTTCGATTACCGGGGCGTGGAGGCCCATCTGTCCCAAATGGCCGCCAGGGGCTGGCGGCTGGAGAAGATCGGCCCCTGGTTCTGGACCTACCGCCGGGCGGAGCCCGCCCAGGTGGCCTACGCCGTCACCTATCTCCCCAGCGTCTCCCAGTTCTCCCCGGAGCCCTCCGCGGACCGGGAGAATCTGGAGGAGCTGTGCGCTGCCGCAGGCTGGGAGCCGGTGGCCGAGTGGGTGCAGATGCAGATCTTCGCCAACGAGCGGCCGGACCCGGTGCCCCTAGAGACGGAGGAGTCCGTCCGGCTGGAGATCATCCACCGGTCCATGAAGAAGAACTTCCTGCCCTGGACTGTGGTGGCCCTGGCACTGGCCCTGGTGATGGTCGGGCTTCAAATCAAGACGCTGCTGACGGACCCCTATTCCCTGCTCAGCAGCACCAACCTCTTCCCCAGCTTTGTGTGGGAGCTGCTGCTGGTCCTGCAGGCGGGAAACCTGCTCTGGTACGGGCGGTGGCTGCGGAGGTCCCGCCGGGCCGTGGCCCAGGGCGGCGCCTGCGCGGACGCCGGGCCGGGGCTGCGGCGGTTCAATCTGGTGATCCTGTGGCTGGTGCTGGCACTGGCGGCGCTGTTCCTGGTGTCCACGCTTCTGACCACCGGCGCGGAGATCGGCCTCTTTGTGGTCTGTTACACGGCGGGGCTCGTCCTGCTGATCCTCCTGGTGGACCGGATCCGGCGGGCCCTGAAGCGCAGGGGCACCGCCAGGGGCCTGAACGTCTTCCTCACCCTGCTGGTGGATGTGGTGCTGGCCGTCGTCCTGGTGGGCGGCTCCACCTGGCTGCTCTTTTCCAGCAGAGGCCTGTTCAACGGGGAGACATACCACTATCAGGGGCAGACCTGGGACGCGGCCCCGGTGTCCCTCCCCCTGACCGTGGAGGACGTGACCGGACAGCATTACGAGCACGTCCGGCGGTATGACATCGGCAGCGGGTCTCTGCTGATCCGGGAGCGGAGCTGCCGGGAGACTGTGCTGGACGGGGAGGATCTGCGCATCCTGGACTACGACATCACCACCCTGGCCCTGCCCGGGCTCTATGACCTGGCGCTGGAGCACTGCCAGTCCGAGTGGACGGACGGCGGGTATTACGCCTGGACAGAGGCAGATCCCGCCCTCTGGGGCGCGGAGGCCGCCTACCAGCTCCGCTGGGGATCTGGCGGGTCTTGGGTCACCAGACCGAACTACATTCTCTGCTGGCCGGACCGGATCGTCCAGCTCAGCCTGTCGGATCTGGACCCCACCCCGGAGCAGATGGCCGTCATCGGGGAAAAACTGCAAAGCGCATGACAACAGCCGGGAGAGGATGCCCTCTCCCGGCTGTTTTTCTTCTCCGCTTTATGCTCTGCGGTTATTCTTCTGCTCCAGCACCAGCCGGTCGGCGATCATGGCGATGAACTCGCTGTTGGTGGGCTTGCCCTTGGCGTTGGAGACGGTGTAGCCGAAATACTTCTGCAGCGTCTCCAGGTCGCCCCGGTCCCAGGCCACCTCAATGGCGTGGCGGATGGCCCGCTCCACCCGGGACGGGGTGGTGTTGAACCGCTTGGCCACCTCCGGGTACAGCACCTTGGTGACGGCGTTGATGACATCCATGTCGTCCACGGCGATCATGATAGCCTCCCGCAGGTACTGGTAGCCCTTGATGTGGGCCGGTACGCCGATCTCATGGATGACGGAGGTCACCAGGTTCTTCAGCTCCACCGGGTGACGCTCCTCCGGTAGGTCCCGGCCGAACAGGGCCCGCATCCGATCCAGCAGGGCGTTCTCCTCCACCGGCTTGAACATGAAGTAGTTGGCCCCCAGCTCCACCGCCTCCGACACCACGCTGTCGCTGCAGAAGGCGGAGATCAGAATGACCTTGGGCGGCTTCTCCAGCTCCCGCAGCTGCTTCAACACGCCGAAGCCGTCCAGCCCCGGCAGGAGCACATCCATCAGAAGCAGGTCCGGCGCCTCCTGCCGCGCCAGGCGCAGGGCTTCCGCCCCGTCTCCCACAGACCCCACCACCGTAAACTCCTCTGTCTCGTCTATGATCTTCCGCACCAGGGCGCGGAACTCCTCATTCGCATCTGCCAGCAATACAGTTCTTCTGACGTCCATGTTTTCCCTTGTCCTTCTTCCAGATTTTTTCGGTTGCAGGCGCCGGGTCCCCGGAAGACGGCACCTTCCCGCGGGGAAGACGGCGCTTCCCCTGCTTGCGACGGATCTGTGAAGCTTCAAATCACGTTTTCTATAAATTACCATAAACGGACAGCATTTGCAAGGATAAACTGTAAATAAATGGTAAGAATCATTCGACGGTTTTTTCATTTCTGCCGCAAGGGCCTTGGGCCCCAAGGATTTGCGGTATTGGCAGGCCCGGCGTCTTCCCTTTCCGCCACGGCTGTGGTACAATCGTCCCATACCATTGGGAAAGGATGAGTCGCCATGACGCTGGAAGAGGAATTGGAGCGCTACCGCCCCTGGAACGAGCAGGAGGAGCGGGACCGGGCGGAACTGCTGCGGCGGCTGCGGAGCGGGGAGAATCTGTACACCCGGGACAACGCCTCCGGGCATCTGACAGCCTCCGCCTGGGTGGTGAGCCCGGACCGGCGCCAGGTGCTGATGGCGTATCACAACATTTACGACTCCTGGTCCTGGCTGGGGGGCCACGCGGACGGGGACCGGGACCTGCTGGCGGCGGCGATGCGGGAGGTCCGGGAGGAGAGCGGCCTCACGGCGGTGCGGCCGGTGTCGCCGTCCATCTACTCGGTGGAGATCCTGACGGTGGACGGCCATGAGAAGCGGGGGATCTACGTCTCCTCCCACCTGCATCTGAACGTGACGTATCTGCTGGAGGCGGATCCGGCGGACCCGGTGCGGTGCAAGCCGGATGAGAACAGCCGGGTGGGCTGGTTCGGCCTGGAAGAGGCGGTGGCCGCCTCGTCGGAGCCCTGGTTCCGGGAGCGAGTCTACCGGAAGCTCAACGCCAAGCTGGCGGACTTTGCCTGAGTGGCTGATTCCGCCCGCCGGGGGCCTCTGTGCATCTGCGTTGCTTGCCGCAACGAAGGCCTGTCTGGTAGAATGGCCCCGGAAAGGAGGCAGCGCAATGTTTGCAGAAAATCTGAGAGCCCTTCGAAAGGCCAAGGGCCTCTCCCAGGAGGAGCTGGCCGCCCGGCTCCACGTGGTGCGGCAGACCGTCTCAAAATGGGAAAAGGGCCGGTCCGTGCCGGACGCGGACCTGCTGGTGCGGCTGGCGGAGGAGCTGGACACCACCCCGGCGGCCCTGCTGGGGCCGGAGGTCCCGCCGGAGGCGGAGGGCGGCGGCACGGCGGAGCAGCTGGGCCGCATCGCCGAGCAGCTGGCCATCAAAAACCGCCGGGCCCGGCGGATCTGGAAAATCGTGGCCGGGGTGCTGATCGCCTTTGTGGCGGTCAATCTGCTGCTGGTCCTGCTGAACGCCGCGGCGTTCAGCAGCTTCACCACGGAGGCGGAGGTCGCGGTGGAAGGGCAGGCAGTCCCGGCGGAGGAGACATTTCAATCGCCATAACGGCAGG
>CDZK01009428.1_pt1 | contig 13712 bp, 16 predicted proteins | sample 557401 | NCBI WGS metagenome assembly CDZK01 (sample SAMEA3182108, study PRJEB8094) | gut metagenome | biome: human; feature: gut; material: Stool; isolation source: human stools | place: Canada | collected 2013-04-25 | reverse complement strand
GAACTATATACGCTGCCTTTTGCTGTTTTTCCTGGCCTGCGGACTCCTTTGTCTTTGCTCCTGCAGCGTAAAGCGGGCGGTGCAAAAGGAAAATAAAGAGGAAAGAGTGCGGGTAGAATACCGCGAGATATTGAAAACCGATACTGTAACCGTCCAACTTCCCCAGGAACGTATCGAAGTGATCCGCCGGGACAGCTCACACCTGGAAACGAGTTTAGCCGCCTCTGACGCACGAATACAGCCGGACGGCACAATCTATCATACCATCCGAAATAAACCGTTTACGCCCAAAATAGAGGTAAAATACAAAAACCGGGAAACCATCCGGGACAGCATCGTTTACCAAACTAAGGAAGTACCTTATTTCGTGGAGAAGGAACTGAACGGATGGCAAAAATTTCGGATGCGTATAGGGGGATACGCCATATTTGCTCTGTTGGGCATCGTAATATTTTACGTGGTAAGGGTAGTACGGAGATTTATACCGTGAAAAATTTAGCAAGTGGAATATAAAAAAACGACCACGTGATTTTTACGAAGTGGACATCATGCCAGCCATGAAATGCACACTTATACGCTGTTTAAACGATTTACAGCATGGTATTAAACGCCAGGTGCCGCAGGTTGAAAAATATTCGACTTTCGATATGAAACTGTAAATACATAAAGATTTTTAAATGATAATTTATATACATTTGTCGTGGGATATAAATAAGTTTAATATGGAAAATTTTTTTGATTTAAGGCCCGGTAATTTTCTTTTTTATAACGTTTATGACGAAAGAAGAATTATAGAGTTTAGAGGATATATTGGAAGCAATCTTGATAGAGCTGACTTTTGTATGAGTGGAGGTATTCATACCCTCAATGCACGATATTGCCGTCCCATTCCATTAACGGCTAATTTATTGAGATATATATGTGTAGACACTATGTGTGGGGTGAATGATTTAGAAAATGGGAGAATACAATTAACCATCAATAGCGAAAGTGGCATAAGAAATTTTATACCCCTTATTCCTATGGACGGCGGAGAAAATCTTTCTTATGAAACCAGCGAACCAGTTATAATGTATTTGCACAATCTTCAAAATGAAATATTAGGAGCTTTACACGTGGATAGCGGATCTATTTTTAGCTGGGAAAGAGTAAATGATTTTTTTTATTCAGAACGCTGAAACCTTTTTCCGGATATCTTCTTGTGATACCGGTGTTTGTGTAGCTGCGTAAATAGTGGTCATTTCGAGCGATTGATGATCCGCCTGTCCCTGGACGAAGTTAGGAGCCACACCATCGGCCAGCATATTCGTGATGCCGGTGTGTTTGAGGTTGTAAAACTGCACCTTTTTCGACCATCCGAAATGCTCCCTTACCGATATCCAATATTTTGCGATGTATATGGGCTCAAGGTGTGTTTTACCGGCGAAAAAACGGCCTTTTTTATCCCCCGAAAACACAAAGTAATCGCTGGGATAATTCCAATCCAGGGCCAAAAGATACGGCATCATCACATCGGGGATCGTCCGGACGGATGTTTTATCGTTTTTCGCGTAATCCTCCCACACGCGGATGGTCTGCGTTTTGAAATTGATATCGCTTAACTTCATCCAGGATATTTCCTTGGGGCGCATGAAACAATAATAGCACAGGAGGCAGGCCACCAGGTAGCGCGGACTTTCCCGCTCCAGGTATTCCTTGAGATCCCGGCGCATTTCGGGTGTGAAAAGCTCCTTATGCGCCTTTGTCAGTTTTTTGGGCATCGGACGCAGGTTTTCAAAAGGGTTTGCGGTGATATAATTGAAACTTTTCAGCCAATTAAACAGGCTCTTGAAAAACATGAGATAATTGTTATAAGTACGCGGTGATATTTTCGGGTTGCGCTTTATGGCCAGCATGATTTCCGCCGCCACCGATTTATCGAACTGATACACGAACATATCCGGCTTCCTGCCGATTTTACCCAGGTATTCCAGCAGGATCTTGACAAACGAGGCGTAACTCTTATACGATCGTTCCTCCAGTTCTTTTTTCTGAACCTCTAAATACGTGTTTATCGCGGCATCGAAGCGGTGAAAACTTTTTGGCGCAGCGTTTTCGACAAAGGGGTTCCACCCCTCGGCCAGCTTGCCGTTTATCCGCTTGATTATTTCCCTGGCAATTGTGCGCCGTTGGGGTACGCTTTTTATCCGATTGACCTTTATGCGCTTACGCCGCATCTGCCCGGTAGGAGGGTAAGTTACATAATACGATACATACCACTCTTTTCCTTCGGTAAGGCGCGCGGGGATGTAGTCTATAATACCGCGTGGGGCCGTTTGCTCATTTTGAAGTACGAACATTTTTTTTTTACCCGTTTTGACTGTTACAAAACGTGTAAAAATTACTGTCCCGTTTTCGGGAAACAGGTACTTGCGTAAAGTTATCGCTGTCCCGTTTCTGTCCCGATATTTTCGCTAAAACGACGTAACCACCTCTTTTTGAGGTGGTTACGCTACTTTTGTAGCGAGAGCTGGACTCGAACCAGCGACCTTCGGGTTATGAGCCCGACGAGCTACCGACTGCTCTATCTCGCGGTGTTTGATGTTGCAAATATACGGCACATATCCGGCATGTGCAAGTTTTAAGCAAAAGAAATCCCCGGATAACATTTAGCAAAGCCATTTTACTCTGGCCCTCTGCATCCTGTGATTACATTTTTTCGTAACTTGCACCGGTTTTATATATCTCCGATGAGAAAACAAAGCATATCTTCCGGTAAAAAAATCATCCACTTTAAAAGATGGACACGCCGCCGCTATGCCATATTTTCATCGTTGGGTAAAAACATAAAGATATGCCGCCTTCGTACCGACATGTGTGCTGGGGAAGAAATGAAACAAGGGCATAAATCCTGTATGGGCATATGTGTCTGTATGCAGGCTATTCCCGGAAAAAAAGAAGACGATACCGGTATTCCCGATATGTACCGGAATGCTCTGTATCCGGCATTGCAGGAAACGCTCCGGGTACAGGGAAAAGTAGCCCCTATACCGCAGGAAGGCCGGTGTAGCAAATACCGGTATATAAATAAAAACAGTGAAATACCCTTATCCCGGCATATTGTATCCGGGGTAAGGGTATTTCCGTATGTAAATATGACACACGATTTATATGAATAAAACAATGACAGATGTAACGGAACTATCCCGGAAAGTCATTTCAGGATTTGAAATAGACAGACAAAAGGCCATAGATTTATATTCTTACCCTGATGCCGAAGCTCTTTTTACGGCGGCGGATACCATAAGGCAGCACTTCACAGGAAACACGTTGGACACATGTTCTATTGTCAACGCGCGCTCCGGTATATGCAGCGAAGATTGCGCCTGGTGTTCCCAGTCCGTATTCCATACCACAGGTGTGGCCAGGTACGATATAATAGACGAAGAGGAAGCCGTCGGCTCCGCACTTGCAAATGAAGACTACGGCGTACACCGTTTTTCCATGGTTACTGCATCGCGGGCATTTCCCGTATCGAGAGTGGAGAAAGCATGCGATATTTACCGCAGAATAAGACAGGAAGGAAAAGGCCGCATATCGCTCTGCGCATCTATGGGGCTTCTGGATTTGCCCAGAATGAAAATGCTGAAAGAAGCCGGAGTAACACATTACCATATAAATCTTGAAACATCGCGGCGTTTTTTTCCGTCGCTTGTCACCAAACACACGTACGATGAAAAACTGCGCACGATGGGATACGCCCGTCAGGCAGGTCTTAAAATATGTTCCGGTGGCATCATCGGCATGGGTGAAACTGCAGAAGACCGCATAGATATGGCGCTGGAGCTTCGCAGGCAGGGCGTAAAGTCCATACCCGTCAACATACTTAACCCGATAAAGGGCACAAAGTTGGAAAATGCGGCTCCGATTAGCCGCGAAGACGTTCTGCGGACGATAGCCGTGTTCCGCTTCATAAATCCTGACGCATTCATGCGTTTTGCCGGAGGCCGCCTCATAATATCTGACATAGTTGAAAAAGCGTTCAGAAGCGGCATGAATGCCCTTATGGTTGGTGACATGCTCACCACGGTAGGCTCGAAAGTAGCTTCCGATATGGAAATGATACGGCGCATGGGTTTTGTTCTTAACGATAAAGAATAATAGGGACAGGAACTCATCGTGGCCGGAACATGAATTGGAAATTAAAAAATATAATATTCATATACGAATAGGAAATGACAGACTATCAGGATATAGACCTTGCAACTGACAGGGAACACCTTTGGCATCCGTACACATCGACGGTAGATCCGTTACCCGTGTACCCGGTGGACAGGTGCGACGGGGTGTATATATATTTGAAAACTGGTGAACGCCTTATAGACGGCATGAGCTCATGGTGGGCGGCAATTCACGGATACAACAATCCGCGCCTTAACAAGGCGGCCGAAACCCAACTTTCTCGTATGTCGCACGTCATGTTCGGTGGATTGACGCATGCCCCGGCCACAGGCCTTGCAAAACGTCTTTTGAGTGTACTGCCATCCGGTCTTGAAAAGATATTTTACAGCGATTCGGGTTCCGTAGCCGTGGAAGTGGCCATGAAAATGGCATTGCAATATCACAGTTCGCTCGGTGACAATCGCCGTACCGAGTTTATGACCATACGCAGCGGATACCACGGCGATACATGGAATGCTATGTCGGTATGTGATCCAGATACGGGAATGCACGGTATTTTCAACGGAAGGTTAGCCGTACAGCATTTTACGGATACGTTTCCCATGGGGTTCGATACTCCGGTGGATGAAAACGTAGTCAAAAGTATTGAAGATGCCGTAGCATGCCATGCCGACACTTTGGCTGCATTTATCCTCGAACCGGTAGTGCAGGGCGCAGGCGGTATGCGTTTTTACAACCCGCAGTACCTGTCCCATTTGTCACGGATATGCAAAAAACACGGCGTACTTCTCATTTTCGATGAGATAGCAACGGGTTTCGGCCGCACAGGATGCTGGTGGGCGAGCCAGCACGCCGGTGTGTCGCCGGATATCATGTGCATAGGAAAGGCCATTACCGGAGGGTACATGTCCTTTGCAGCTACGATAACCACGGCACATGTAGCCGATACCGTGTGCTCCGGACAGGCAGGATGTTTCATGCACGGACCGACGTTCATGGGCAATCCGCTGGCCTGCGCCATAGCGTGCGAGAGTTTCGATATTCTTACCGGGACGGGCTTTTCGAGGGTTGCGGAGATAGAAAACGTGATGCGCCGCGAATTGGCCCCGGCTTCCGTATTGCCGTCCGTCGAACAGGTGCGGGTACTTGGCGCGATAGGAGTTGTGGAGATGAAGAAGCCTGTCGATATGGCCTCGATGCAGAAAAAATTCGTGGAAAACGGCATATGGGTGCGTCCGTTCGGCCGCCTGGTATACATAATGCCGCAGTATGTGATAACGGATGGGCAGCTCGAACAACTGTGCCGCGCGTTGGTTAAGGTGATAAACTGTTAACAGGAAAAAATAAGTATCGGGCGGCCTATGATTATGATATGAAAAAAAATTCCCGTAAAACGATATCTAAAATGTATTTCAGATGCAATATTCCGACACTCATGATCTATTTTATAAGAGGATAAACGACAGCCTGGCGGCATTGGAACGCGACGGCATGACACGTTCCTTGCGCCCGGCACGTTACGGAGTGCCGTATATGGAATGCGGAGGCCGGCGTTATCTTAATTTTTCATCGAACGATTATCTCGGGATAGCGTCCGATGAGGGTTTGGCGGCGGAATTCACTGCTGCTAACGGACGTTTTTGCTTCGGGGCTACCGGTTCGCGCCTTCTCACAGGCGAACACGAGGTTTACCGCGAGTTTGAAGATTATCTTGAAAATCTGTACGGTCGTCCTGCCATAACCTACAATTCCGGTTACCATGCCAACACAGGGGTTTTACCATCTTTGGCCGGAAAAGGCGCGTTGATATTGGCCGACCGCCTGGTCCATGCCAGTATCATAGACGGTGTACGCTTCTGCGGGGCCGATTTTTTGCGTTTCAGACACAACGACATGGACCATCTGGAATTGCTAATAAAAAAGCACCGGGATTCGTACAGTGAAATATGGGTAGTCACGGAAAGCATATTTTCGATGGACGGCGACAAGTGCGATATAAGTTCCCTTCTGGATTTGAAGTACAAGTACGGAGTATTGCTGTACGTGGACGAAGCCCACAGCATAGGTACGCACGGCCCTTCCGGTTTGGGTATGTGTTTTGCATCGGGATATATCGGGGATATCGACGCGGCGGTTTTCCCTATGGGAAAAGCCCTTGCATCGCACGGAGCGTTCGTCTTGTGTTCGGAAAATGTAAAAAAGTACTTGATAAACACGTCCCGGACGATGATATTTTCCACTGCATTGCCGCCTTCGTGCGTAGCGTGGAGTCATTTCTCCGTGCGGAAAATGACCGTCATGGACGATAGGCGCAGGCATTTGGAACGCATATCATCCATGCTGCGAAAAGAATTATCCGAAGCTGGTTTCACCACGGCAGGCGACAGCCACATAGTGCCGGTGCTGATGGGTGAGAACGGCCCTTGCCTGTCCGTTGCCGAAGGACTGCGCAACAGCGGGATATGGGCCTGTGCCATACGCCATCCGACAGTACCCCGCGGTCAGGCCAGAATACGTCTGTCCGTATCTGGCGTATTTTCCGAAGATGACATAGCGCGTCTTGCCGGGGCTTTCATGGAAATAAAACGTACTGTGTTATGAGATACGAATGGATAGCGCGCAATGGATGCCGCCGCCTGATACTTTTTTTCAACGGGTGGGGAATGGATTCGTCTGCCGTGGCCTCGCTTGAGGCCGGCAGCGCAGATGTGCTTATGCTCTATGCATATCATATGGAAGACGGGGGATTCGATTTTTCCTTCCTTTCACGTTATGAACGTACGGATGTCGTGGCATGGTCTATGGGTGTTTGGTATGTGTCGGCTTTCGGGTTGCATGGCTTTCCTCCGGTGGACAGGTCGGTGGCGTTGTGCGGCACTCCGGAGGGAGTTGACGATACCTGCGGTATCCCGGCAAACGTTTTTTCGGCAACTCTTTCGTCGCTTTCACCTCGTTCGCTGGAGAAATTCGCCGTGCGTATGTGCGGAGGCAGGGCAGCCTATGATGCGGGGCCTCTTAAAAATGCCCACGGCAGGGGATTTGAGGATTCGGCGGCCGAACTCGTATGGTGGGACAGGAATGTCTCGCTCCGTCCTTCAGGAAATATACACTGGGACGCAGCGCTGGTGTCGAAGGACGATATGATATTTCCACAAGCCAATCAGCTGGCCTCTTGGGGAGTACACGGTACGAGGACGGTAGCGATGGATATTCCTCATTTCCCGTTCGGCTGTTTCGGCAGTTGGGACGATATTCTCGGTATTTGAACTATAATTTAAGCGAAAAGGAATTGGGAGGTTACGACAAAGAACTGATAAGACGGAGGTTTGAAAAGGCTGGCGACACCTATGAACGCTACGCCGGTATGCAGGAATATTCTGCCCGGCGTCTGGCGGACATCGTTTCCGCCTCGTGCCCTGATTTTGAGGATATGAAAGTGCTTGAGATAGGGGCGGGGACAGGCTCGCTCACGCGGATGCTCACCGGCGGCGGCAGTATGGTTTTTTCCCATGGTTATTATGCCAACGACATAGTGGATACGATGGCGCCGCTGTACCGTTCGATGGGGCTTACACCTCTTATGGGCGATATTTCGTCGGTCGATATACCTTATGATTTAGACGCGGTGGTGTCGTCGAACTGCCTGCAATGGGTCAGCGACATGCCTTCGTTGCTGTCAGGGTTATATTCGGCCTTGAAACCTGGAGGGCGTCTGTGTTTTTCCACATTCGGTTTCAGACATTTCATACAACTGAGGACATTGGGTATGGCGGCTCTGGATTACTTTACGCTTGAAGACATGAACGAAATGTTGTCCGATACGGGGTTTACGGTAGAAAAAGCCGAACAGGAAACTGATGAAATGCTTTTTCCGTCGGCTTCCGATATGCTGCGTTATTTTTCACTCACAGGTGTAAATGCCGTGCGCTCGCCTGGAGGAATGTGGACTCCGGCCCGTCTGGCGCATTTCGAGGCCGGGTACAGACGGGAATTTCCGGTTTCGGGCGGCGAGTTGCCCCTTACCGTACATTACATGTGGTTTTCATGTTCCAAACCACGGAAAGCCAGATAGTGCAGGAGCGTGACATACTAGGCGGAGGAAATATCGGGCCGGAGGCGACCGTTATTTTCCGTATCTTTGCCGATCGATAAGCAAGGGTGTGTGCTATGGAGCGTGTTAGATTGACGGAAAAACAGATGGCTATACTCGGAAAGTATTTTCCGCCAAAAGCCGTGCCTGTGGTTGCCGAGTGGATACCCCGTTTCGGCATTTACCTTAACATAACTAAAAAAAGGTCTTCAAAACACGGGGATTTTACCCTTACGCCCGTGAATGGTATGTACAGGATAACGGTCAACGGCTCACTTAATCCTTATGCTTTTCTTCTGACATTCGTCCACGAGGTAGCACATTTGTCAGTGCTGCAAAATTACGGCCGTTCGTCCGCTCCTCACGGACAGCAATGGAAAGATACGTTCCGCAGCCTTATGTTATCTTTAGACCTCAGGGCGATATATCCGCACGATATACTCGTACCTCTGGCGGATTACCTTAAAAATCCCAAAGCGTCTTCCGACAGGCATACTTCATTGGCCCTTGCGCTCGCCTCGTACGATGATTACGGACGGAAAATATCGACGCAAACAGGCAATAACCGCATGGTCAGCGAACTTTCACCCGGACAGGGATTTGTTTTTCGGGAAAATAAAGAGTTTGTGTTGGAAGGGAAGCGCCGCAGGCTTTATCTTTGCAGGGAAATAAAAACAGGAAAGCAATATTTGTTCCAGCCGCATGCATCCGTGCGGCCTATGAAACAGGAAAAAAACGACGATGATAAACAAGGATAATTACGCGGTCATAATGGCCGGAGGTGTGGGCAGCCGCTTTTACCCGATGAGTACCAGGGAAACACCCAAACAGTTCCTCGACATACTCGGCACAGGTGAAACTCTTATACAGCAGACATTCCGCCGCCTTAAGGAAGTGGTTCCGCAGGAAAACATATATATAGTCACCAACGTGATATACCGCGATATTACGGCCTCGCAGCTGCCTTCCATATCGCCCGACCAGATACTGTGCGAGCCTCTTATGCGCAATACTGCGCCGTGTATAGCCTATGCCGCATACAAAATACGTACGCAGAATCCTAATGCACGCATGATAGTGGCCCCTTCGGACCACCATATAACCGATGATATAGCTTTTATTCGTGATGTGACAGCAGTATTGGACCGTGCCGGCGACGAAGACCGCCTGTACACGCTCGGCATACGGCCTACACGCCCCGACACAGGGTACGGTTACATACAATATGTCGATGACGAGGATTATCCTTCGGTGGACGGCATATTCAAAGTTAAAACGTTCACTGAAAAACCCAATCTCGAACTGGCTCAGGCATTTCTCGACAGCGGCGATTTTCTGTGGAATTCCGGCATATTCGTATGGTCGGTCAAATCCATATCCGCTGCGTTCGAAAAATTCCTTCCGGAAATGCACATAGCGTTCAGCGAAGCCGCGCCATATTATTACACGGCAGAGGAAGAGGATAGAATAAATGCCATATATCCATCGTGCCAGAAGGAATCGATAGATTTCGGAGTGATGGAAAAAGCGTCCAACGTATATGTGTTACCGGCTTCCTTCGGTTGGAGCGATTTGGGCACATGGCGTTCCCTGTATGAAAAAATATCCAAAGACCAGGCCGGCAACGCTTTTGTGGGAAAAGAACACATACACGCATACGATTCGAAAGGAAACATATTTTGCTCCGACGGCGTTATGATAGTCAAGGGATTGGAAAACTTCATCGTAGCCTCGGTAGGGGGTGTTGTCCTGATATGTCCCAAAGACGACGAGCAGTCCGTAAAACAGATGGTGGCCGATGTAAAGGCCAAGGGAGCAAAATTAGGCCTTTAACAAGGTTATTTTGCTCCATAGAAGTAAGCAATATACTTTTTTCCGTATAACAGACGAATAGCTTTGCCGGTTGTTATTTGTCGGAATCGAGTATGTCCTGTCTGTACTGTTCCAGCGCCTTTTCAAATACAGCCACAGCCTCTGCCATATCGGTGGTTGCCAACTGGCCGCCGGCAGCGTTGATATGTCCTCCGCCGTAGAAATATTTACGTGCCATTTCGTTTACCGAGAATTTTCCGCGTGAACGCAGGGACACCTTTATAATGCCCTCGCTGCGGTTCTCTATAAAGATACACGAAACATTTATACTTTTTACGCTCAGCCCGTAGTTAACGAAACCTTCGGTATCTCCTTTTTTAAACCCGCCTGCATCCAGTTCGTCCTGTGTCAGTGTCATGCATGCGGCAGCAGTTTCCGGGTAAAAACGCAGGTTGGAAAGGGTAGTGCCGAGGAGTTTTAATCTCGACGGGGTAAAACTCATGTAAATATGCTGGTACACGGCATAATTGTCCACTCCGAGCCTCATAAGGTCGGCAACCACACTGTGTGTTTCGGCTGAAGTCTTTGGAAAAGCGAATTCTCCGGAATCGGTAAGTATGCCCGTATAAAGGCACTCCGCAGCATTTTTGTCAAGGTACTCTAAAAGTCCTGCCTCGCGGGCGAAATGGTATACCATTTCCGATGTGGCTACCATTTCCTGGTCCGAATAAGTGAAGTCCGTTTCCACGACCGGCGCTATGTGGTGGTCTATCAACGCTTTGAATGCCGTACTTTTTTCTACCTGTTCGCCAAGCGCTTCAATACGCCTTATGTCGTTGAAGTCGAGGCAGAAAATCATATCGGCATCTTTTATCGCCTTGTCGCTTCTGCTTTTAGCCCATTCGTATCGCCACACCTGTTTGTCTCCGGGCAGCCATTTGAGGAACGCCGGATAGTCGTTCGGAGTTATCACCTGAGGATTGTGGCCCGCATTTTTAAGTATATGATATAGTCCAAGTGACGAGCCTATGGCATCACCGTCGGGGTTCTTGTGCGTTACTATGACTATTTTGCACCCTTTGCGTCCGAGAAGCTGTTTTATTCTGTCAATCTCTTTTTCTTTTGCATTCATTTTTTGTCGTTTCATTTGCCTGCCCGGTAGAGCGCTTATCTGCGCCTCAGGCGTGTTCATCTGCCGTTCTGGCCACAGTGTTACGACCGCGTAAGATGGCTACGCGGAGTCTGTGGTCTATGTAAATATACTTATCTCTGGGGAAATAACGGCAATCGCAGCTGTCCAAAAATGCCGATATGTCGCTCAGGTCGTTTTTACGATGATAAGTGCATACGGCGAATTCCAGCCCTTCCGCATTGCGGAACAGGCGTACGGCACCGGACAATGCCATGCATTCGGCGCCTTCTATATCCATTTTGATGAATAGCCCTTCGGTAGATCTGTCTTTGAAAAATGTGTCGAGCCGTACATTCTTGTCATCATCCGCGTCTCCGACGAATTTTTTGACCAGCGTCACTTTGTCCCTCCAAGGCTCGAAAGTAGCTTCGAGAGCTTCTATCCACGCAGGATCGTATTCGAACAAATATATGTGCCGGACATAATCTATCGCTTCGAGCGAAGTAAACCCTTCCGAAGCGCCTACGTCGCACAGTGTCATTCCGCGCAATTCTTCCATCGAATCGACATAGTGGTGCGGATGGCGGACGTCTTGTTCGAGCATCAGACATTTATAGGCAACGGATACCTGGCGGTCGGAGAATGCAGCAGGAAAATACAGTCTGCGTCCGCCGTGCAGTACATAAGGCAGGCCTTTGACCGTATCCCTCGATACCACCACGTCCATATCGAGGTACTGAGCGGCAAAATCGTAAGGATGATGCGTATAAGGATGTTCTTTGAAGAATTTGTAGTATTCCAGCTTCGGTGATGCCGGAGCGAATGTTTTTGTGAAAACGTAAGGACACCAGCCGTAAACGAATCTTTTTAAACTTTTTATCATATCCTGATAAAGGGAACGGCTCCCTTGGAAAAATGCAGTTATTTTATCATATTTTGAGGCAAAGATACCCTTTTTTCAGCGAAAAATTCACATGGAAAAATCTGTATGGCTAATAAAAAAGTCCCGCCGCTGTTACTTTCAGCGGCGGGACTTAATATCATAACAGGTTAAGACCTGTCGGCTTATCGCTTTTATTCGGCCAGAGCTACGACTTCGAAATCGAGGTTGGCTACTACATCACGGTGCAGGCGTATCTTTGCTGTATATTTGCCTGTGGCTTTTATCGTGCCGCCGGATATCTGTATGAATTTCTTGTCGATAAGGTGTCCGAGTTTCGAAAGTTCTTCGGCAAGGTCGCCGGTCGTGATGGAACCGAACAGTTTGTTCGTTTTACCGGCTTTGGCTGCTATGCGCATTTCAACGGACTTGAGCGATTCTGCCAGGGCTGTCGCTTCGGCTACTATTTTAGCTTCCTTGTGGGCGCGCTGGCGCAGCGTTTCCTCGAGCTGCTTTTTAGCCGAAGGTGTGGCTATCACAGCCATTCCCTGAGGGATGAGGTAGTTGCGTCCGTAACCGTTTTTCACGGTTACAACGTCGTCCTTGAAACCTAAGTTTTCTACGTCTTTTATAAGTATGATTTCCATTTTTCGTGTCCCTCCTGAATTATTTTAACATGTCGGCTACATACGGCATCAAAGCCAGATGGCGCGCGCGTTTAATGGCAGTTGCTACTTTTTTCTGGAATTTCTGAGAAGTTCCTGTCAGACGGCGGGGGAGTATCTTGCCCTGTTCGTTTACGAACTTGAGAAGGAAATCCGCGTCTTTATAGTCGATGTACTTTATGCCCAGACGTTTGAAACGGCAGTATTTCTTCTGTTTGCCGGATTCTATCGACAGGGGAGTGAGGTAACGTACCTCGTTGTTTCCTGAAGGAGCCTGTGCTTCGGCGTTCTGGTTTTCTATGTTGTTTTCCATTTTTTACCTTCGTTTTTTAAGCGTTGAACTTCTGTTTGAGTTTTTCGCGGCGCTGTACGGCATAAGCCACGCCGTATTTGTCCAGAGCAACGGTGAGAAAACGCATAACGCGTTCGTCGCGGCGGAATTCCGTTTCGAACGGCGCTACAAGCGCAGCCGGAGCCTTGAATTCGAACAGATGGTAGAATCCGCTCTTTTTGTTCTCGATAGGGTAGGCAAGTTTTTTAAGCCCCCAGTTTTCATAGCTGACGATTTCGCCGCCGCCCGCTGTGATGAAGTCTTCGTACTTTTTGACTGCTTCCTTTATCTGTTCTTCAGATAAAACGGGATTTAAGATGAAAACAGTTTCGTAATGGTTTGACATTTGGAAAATTGTTTTGTTAATATGATTAAACCGTTAGTTTTCAGATGCTATGTGCTGAAAACGTGTGCAAATATACGAAAAAAACATTAACCGGCAATGCTTTGCTTTCACGGTATATAAAAAAATAATGCGAATGCATAATGAACCTTTGCGTTTACATTTATTCTGGCTTAAATGTCTGATTGTTTTTTTGTATAATTGCTGTATTAACCAAAACGACTAACACCATGAAACTGAGAAATTCATTTTTAATCGCGGCAGGCGTATTTTTCTTCGCCGTAGCATTTGTCAATTT
>CDZK01045957.1_pt1 | contig 13840 bp, 9 predicted proteins | sample 557401 | NCBI WGS metagenome assembly CDZK01 (sample SAMEA3182108, study PRJEB8094) | gut metagenome | biome: human; feature: gut; material: Stool; isolation source: human stools | place: Canada | collected 2013-04-25 | reverse complement strand
ATCATTGTGTTATCTCTTACGGAGAGATATGACAGCAATGTGTTGTTTCTAAATGGGATACCGGAAGTGCATCGTCCTGTCATCCGCGGTCATGCCGGTATAATAATTATTGTATATACATGGGTGATACACGGTAACAAGAATATGAAGACGAGTACAAATATTAAAGTTTTCCTTTTTTTGTGCATTGTTCTGTCTGGAATCAAAACCATCGGTCAGAATGTAGCCGTCAAAACGAATTTATTGTATGATGTTGCCGCTTACACGGCGAATGTCGGTGTGGAAGTAGGTCTTGCTCCCCGATGGACATTGGACTTGTCAGCCAACTACAACGGCTGGACGCTATCCCATGACCGCAAGTGGAAGCACTGGTTGGTACAGCCTGAGGCGCGATATTGGTTTTGCGACCGTTTTGCAGGAAATTTTATAGGAGTCCACGCATTAGGCGGCCAATACAATGTGGGCGGTCTGAAAAACAGCATTTCGTTTCTCGGCACGGACTTTTCCAAACTGTCCGATTTCCGGTATCAGGGATGGTTTGTAGGCGGCGGGGTCGCATACGGACATTCATGGATCCTGGGCCGTCATTGGAATCTGGAAGCGGAATTAGGCATGGGATACATCTACACCCGTTACGACAGTTATCCATGCGCTTCCTGCGGCAGAAAACTGGCCGAAGACAAACCGCATCATTACTTCGGTCCCACGAAAGCCGCCATTAATCTGGTATATACTTTTTAACACGCATAGGCTATGAATATTGATATAGCAAAGAAAATACTTTGTATCGGCCTGTCGTCTGTGTTTTGCATTGTCGGGACCTTTGCCCGGACTGTAACGGACAACAAGGTTTCGGTTTCCGACCTCGTCGTATCGCGTTCGGAAAACACGCTTTTCGTTTCGATGAACATAGACGTTTCGGCCGTGAAGGTAAAAAGCAACCGGGAACTGGTACTGACCCCGTTGCTCACCGGAGCAGGCGACAGCCTTATGCTCAGAGAGGTGACAATTGCCGGCCGTAACCGTTACTATCATCGTCTGCGAAACGGGTATTCCCCGGAACGGGATATGCCGCTTTACCGCTCAGGCGGTGTAAAGGTCATCGAATACCGCACCGTTGTGCCTTATGAAAAATGGATGGGCGCCGCAGACCTGAATATTGACGTGCAAACCTGCGGCTGTTGTGGCAAAACGCTTTCCAGTGAGGATACGTTGTTGGCTGGTCTCGATCTCGACCCGAAAGTATTCACCCCTGAATTCGTTTATATCAGGCCGGAAGCCAGCCACAAGATAGGTATTGCGAAAGGGTTGGCATATATCGATTTTCCGGTGAACCGTACCGAACTTTATCAGGATTACCGCCGCAATCCGCAGGAACTGATGAAGATACGTTCTACCATTGACAGCATCAGGAGCGATGCCGACACCAGGATCCTGTCCGTCTCGGTCAAAGGTTACGCTTCGCCAGAAGGGCCGTATGCCAATAATGCCCGCCTGGCAAAAGGACGGACCGAAATGCTCAGGCGATATGTGCAGGGACTTTATGATTTTCCAGATACACTGCTTGTAGCGTCTTATGAACCGGAGGATTGGGCCGGGCTTGAGCGTTTCGTTGAAAATTCGGAACTCGAAAACCGCACCGGCATTCTCGGTATTATTCGCAGCGGTCTGGAACCGGATGCCAAGGACTGGAAAATAAAGGTTTCCTATCCTGCGGATTACGCTTTCCTGTTAAAAGAAGTCTATCCGGGCCTGCGCCATTCGGACTATGCCGTCACGTACGAAGTGCGCGCATATACCGATGTGGAAGATATCTGGCGAGTGATGAAAAGCACACCTCAGAAACTCAGTTTGCAGGAATTTTATCTCGCGGCGCAGCAGATGGAACCTGGAAGCGACCGTTATGACGAGATTTTTGAAACAGCCGTACGCATGTTTCCCGCAGATGCAACGGCCAACCTGAACGCCGCCAATATCGCTATGGGCAAGAAGGATATGAAGAATGCTGAGCGTTACCTGTCCAAAGCCGGCGATACTCCCGAAGCGGTCTATGCCAGGGGCATATATGCCGCCCTCTCCGGCGATTACGATACGGCCGGAAGACTCTTCGAGCAGGCCCGTCAGGAAGGACTGTCCGAAGCTGCGGAGGCATTGCATCAAATAAAGGAATTGAAAAAATGACAAATACATTAAAAAACCATAAAAAATATGAAAATCTGGTATAAGTTTTTTGCAGTAATCGTGGCCATGGCTTTGGTTACGGGATGCAGTAAAGACGATCTAGGGGACGACGATATAACGCCGGGCGGCTCTAAAGACGTCGCATACATGAGTGTAAGCGTGGCTCTGCCTTCGGCCAAAGGCACGCGCAGTACTACAGGTGCGGGCGGAGGCAGCAGCAGCGGTACGGAAACCGGTCAGGACAGGGAAAACAACGTGCGCAAGATACTGTTGGTGCTCGCCAATACGGATGATACGTACGGAGCGCACTGCGTAGTGGAAAATTTGTCGGTAGCCGCCGGACAGACAATCGTCAGGCCTACTGCCAAAATAGACCGTACGGCCCTGCGCGAATTTTACAAACAGGACGGAAGCCTGAAGGACAATGCCCGTAACGGCATCCATGTGTATGTGTTCTGTAATCCTACGTCCGAACTTACCGCTCTTATCGACGGACTTAGCTACGGCGATTCCTGGACAGACGAATCGTGCCAGGTACTGCAAGGCAAAACCTCGGCAGACAACAAGAACGTGGGCATCTGGGCTGACAACTCGTTTTTGATGTCGAATGCCTCTTCTGCTGTACGTGCGATACCTTCGACATTCGAAACCTGGCGTGTGAATCACGATACCGAAAACAATGCTTTCGACTTGAGCGGTTCCAACAACGGAGGCGTTGACAACTCTGCTACAGTAAACCGCGGACCTATTAAGGTCGAACGTTCCGTGGCGCGTTTCGATTTCAGGGACGGAAGCCCCGCCGATACCGACGCCAATACGTACAACATCGGATTGGAAGACCAGAACGGCATGCTTCAGGTAAAACTGTGCCGTATGGCCCTTGTCAACATGAGCCGGAATTTCTATTACCTGCGCCGCGTATCCGACGACGGTATGGGAAGAAACAAGGTGCTTTGCGGACTGGAGACAGACGCGAACTATGTCGATGATACGGATGCCGGTTTCAAGGCTGCGGAAAATATTCCTGCCGCCCAGCTGGCTGCACATTTCAACTATTCGCTCTTCGACGTCAACGGACGTATAGACGAGGATACGCGCGGCCAGTGGGATAACTATTGGATTGACGATGTGCTCGGAAATCCGGAAGACAACGCCGAATACAACAAAAAAGACTACCACATCTGGCGTTACGTTACAGAAAATACTGTTCCGCAGGACAACGACAAACAGCGTAACGGCGTTACGACCGGGGTGGTGTTCAAGGGCAAACTGCTTGCCTCCGACGGGCTCAGGGATGTGAATCCGAGCCTTTACAATGCCATCGCGGGAACATACTCCATGCCTGATAATACGACCGGATATACGTATGATGTCCAGGGCCGTACCTATCCGATCCTATACACGTTCCAGAACATGATTTACGTAGGCTGGAACGCCGGGGTATCCCCTGCCGCAACTGCTGCCGGGGAAACGACCGACCTTTATAAGGCTGTCAATGAAGTGCCCGAAGGAAGCGCCAAGTCGCCCGATGCCCTTTATCAGGAACTTGTCGCCGCGAAAGGAACATCCGGCGAAACGGCCGCCCTCGATGCTTTCCGTAAAGCTGCCACATCGGCCGGCTTTACCCTGTACCAGGCCAGCAACGATGCGGAAACCGACGCTGCCAAAAACGACGGGGTGGGTTACTACTTCTATTACTATTACTGGAACCGCCATAACGACAACGAACTCTCCGCCACTATGGGCCCGATGGAGTTCGCAGTGGTACGCAACAATGTGTATAAACTGGCTGTTACCGGCATAGCCAAACTCGGCCACCCGCGTATTTCCGGAAATGACCCCGACCCGGTGGATCCTGAAGAACCGAATGAAAAGGGCGATGTATATCTCACGGTTTCGGTAGAGGTATTGCCTTGGGTAGTGCGAGAAAACGACATTGAATTCTGAAAATGCGTAAACGGGAACGAAACAGGATTGTGAGACTTGTCGGCATGGTGTTCGGAATCGTGCTGACAGTCTTTTCATTGTCGTCTTGCGAAAGCATATACGAGGATCTGAGCCCGTGTCCTCACGGAGTGTCCCTGCGTTTCATCTATGATTACAACATGGAATATGCCAACGCATTTCCGAAGAAAGTAGACTGCCTGACGCTCCTTATTTACGACGGCAAGGGCGATTATGTCGGTACGCGTACCGTTATGGGTCCGGAATTGCAGGATGAGACGTATCGCATGCAGTTGGACCTTGAACCGGGAACGTATCGTTTCGTCGCCTACGGCGGAATGGCCTGCGACAAGAGTTCGTTCGTATTCGTACCGTCGGCTCCTGGCGAAGGCGTGAAGTTGGAAGACATTAAGGTGGCTATGGACATAGGCTTTACAACGCCGTTGCAGGACAGGCTGCATGACCTGTTCTGGGGAAGCCTTACGCTTGGAACCTCCGATATGTACAACAAGGGGACTGTGGAGATGAGGAAGAATACGAACAACATCCGCGTAGTGCTCCAGCAGATGAACGGCGATCCGGTAAATCCCAAGGATTTCGAGTTCGGCATTACGGATGACAATACGCTCTTCGCATGGAACAACGACCTGATACCGAACGGAGATGTCGTCTACTCGCCATGGGCGAAAGGGCAGGGATCGGCCGGCGTAACGGATGGAGGCAGTGAAGTTTTCGTGGCGTATGCCGAATTTTCGACTTCGCGCCTGATGACTAAAAACAGCCCGAGGCTGATCGTCCGCCGCGCTTCCGACAAGAGCGAGGTGATAAATATTCCTCTGAACAATTACCTGTTGTTGCTAAAAAGCGAGCTTTATGCGCAGATGGACCCTCAGGAGTTTCTCGACCGCGAAAGCGAATGGTCCCTGTTTTTTTTCCTCGACGAAGACGGTGCGTGGATAAAAACTTATATCAAGATAAACGACTGGACGGTCCGGCTTAACGATTCGGAAATGTAAGATGAGACGGCTTGTGTATAACGTCATATCGTTGTTTGCGTTTTTTTTCATCGCAGGATGCACACGGACATTGGACGAAGAACCTGTTCCGGGTGGATATGCTGTCATGGCCAATCTCAATGTCAGCGTTTGTCTGTCAGGCGTGTCCTCATCCGCTGCGCGCGCTTTTGACGACTATACGATAGCTGCTACCGACGATGAGAAAATGCAGACTTTGCGCATTATCGTGGTGCGCCCTGACGGGACGGTCGAACACAACCGTTTCCTGGATATCGAAAAAGCTGCCGAGGTATACGAAGATGTGAGTTTCAAAGTGGTTGCAAACGAATCCAAACGCATATATCTGTTCGCCAACGAAGGGCTGACTACGATAAAGAACGGACTGCCGGAAGACGTCGTTTTACCGCGATTGCCCGATTTCGATTTTAGCGCTCTGGAAAAGGGTGATATTTTCCCGTCGGACGATATTGCCGGTCTGACTATCGGCCTTAGCGGATCGTCGGAGGAGCTGGCCGGCCCGTTGCCCATGAGTGAATGTCACAAGATATGGATGCCGGCGGAAGACAGATCGTGCAGGCTTTTCATCACTCGCGCTGCCGTGAAGTTCTCTTTTATGATAACGAACGAAAGCGGGCAGCCGTTGACACTTTCGGGGCTAACGGTCGACAAGATACTCCGTAAGGAATATTATATGCCAAAAAATACCCGGTACACGGTGGATGAAGACGGTATAAGGGAAATTACGGAGTACGACGTGCCATCGTCAGGAGATAACAACGGATATTACACTTTTAAGCGGACGTATGACGATGCGGTGACTCTGACCTCCGGCGCGGAAAAAGTACTTGAGCCTGTTTATTTGCTGGAGAGCAAATATCTGGATCCGGCAGGTAACACCGGACAAGACGGTACACGGCTGAACTATTCCATGAGCATATCGCTGGCCGAATACGGCGGCACGCAGCAAAAGAACGAGTATTTTACGAACCTGCCCCAGTTGCCGCGGAATACGCATGTCGTGGTTCATGCCACAATCCGTGGCAAAGGTGAAATAAACTGGGCTGTCGATGTGGAACCCTATGGAGAAGTGATTCTCGACCCTATTTTCGGATTGGACTGATTGACCGGGAAATATAAAAAGACAGAAAAGAGAGGATTTATTTGTTAAAACGGCAGACGATATGAAACGCAATATAATATACGGCTCTTTATGTATATTGCTTGCTGTCATTACTTCGTGCATGAAGGATGACCTGCGGAATTCCGGCGGGGAAATAGGCGAGGGTGAAAGCTGCGTTAGCGCAACCGTCGAGTTCAAACCGCTGTCAGCCTCTACGCTGGGTAAAACCAGATCGGCCGGCAATGCGATAAAGGATATAGGGAGCCTTTGCGTTCTGTTGTACGGTACGGACGGAAAGTTAGCCGGTAAATATGCGCTTTCGGACTATGCCACGACCGATGAAAAAAGGGAAGGTTCCGCCACAGAACAGACGACCAAACGCGCAACGTTCAAACTGACAGTACCCTACGGACGTTATTATATCTATGCTGTGGCCAACATGGGCGATCTGGCGTCCTATTCGGATTCGATAAAGACCGTCGCCGGGCTTAAGAACATATCCTTCGGATGGAACAGCGCCAATATCGGCGCAAACGGCCAGATGTTCGGGCATTTCGGCTCGTCTGATGCCAAAAGCGACGAGGCCCCTTTGCTTACGATCAACCAAAAGAGCATGTCCCTGCATGCCTGGATACGCCGTGCGGCATCGAAAGTGACGGTTGCGTACGACGGTTCGCTGCTCGAAGAAGGCGTGTTCGTTTACATTAAATCCGTCAGGATAAAAGACATCCCTAAGTCATGCCTGTTGGGAAACAAAAACACCGTTACGGACAAAGACAGCCTCATCACCGATGGCGAGGCGATATCGTACGGTACCGAAGGAGAGGCTTTCGACGAGAACTGGCCGGCGTGTATCACCAAAGGACGCCCTTATTATCCGTATGACGAGAATACGGATTCGCTTAGCGTCTATGCCCATTCGCAAACCGCACAGGCGCTTTTCTTTTACGAGAACATGCAGGGAGAGGGGGAAAACAAGGCGCAGGATAAAAACCTGGAATACAAAGAAAAAGACAACATGCCCTACGGAACCTATATAGAGGTGCAGGGGTATTATCGTTCCATCAACCCTGAGCGTGTAGGTTCCGGCCCTATCGTGTACCGCTTTATGCTCGGTAAAAACACCTCGACGAACTACGATGCCGAACGCAACTTCCATTACAAACTGACGCTGAAGTTCAATCGTTTCGCCAACGATGCTGACTGGCATATAGACTACGAGGAGGAAAACCCGGATATTCAGGTGCCGAATCCATATTACATTTCCTATCTCTACAATCACGGAATGATGTTGCCCCTGAAGATAAATTCTGAAGGGCATGAACTGGTGAGCCTCCAGGCGGTAATCGACTCGAATGCCTGGGCTCCGCACAATGCTATCAAGAACGGTTTGGATTACAGGCAACAGATGGACCCTGAGGTAACCCCCGGAGCGCCTGTGAACCCGTGGAACGGTTTTCTGTCTTTGAGAAAGACACACCTGACCGTTATCCCGTCCACGACCACAAATGAAGCGTATTACAACGAAAGCAACAGGGGAAACAGGGTTTATTACAAAGACGGCAAGCTGGTCGATGCCGATAATAAGGATGACGGTACTTTCACTATGTCGCGCAAGGGAGATACGTATGTTTTCAACCTGCCGATGTACACACGTGCCAAGCAGATGATAATATCGACAGGCTATACCGGCAACAATCCTTATGTTGCCTATCGGCGTAAAGCAGTTGTAAAGTTCACTGCGGTATTGAGGAATACCTCGACGAACGAAATGCGTACCATTGAGAAGAACGCAACCATTCTGCAGTCGCGGCGTATAGTGAACCCGAAGGGTATTTGGCGCAGGCACAACGGCACCAGTCCGTTTCACGTGGTGTTGAAAATATTGCCGTATGAGTCGGCTACCAGTTTCCAGACGCTTAAGTCCGACGGCGCATGGAAAGCCTACGTAGTTCGCGGAGACAGGCACTTTATCGACCTCGGCGCGGATACCGTACGCGGAAGCACAGGCTCCCCTATCGATTTTACCGTCAAGTTCAAAGGTCCGTGCGGCGAGAACGAATCGCGCTTTGCTATTATATGTGTCGATTATAATAATTATAGCTGCCGGCACCTGATTTTCGTGCGGCAGGGAGAATCTCCCGTCGCCCTTGTCGAAAACGGCAGGAGATGGCACGCCTGCAACATGCGTACCGGTACGCAGGAGACAGCAAGTCCGGTGGATGAAGGCTCCATGTTCAAATTCCGTAACTGGAGTCAGCCTATCGCCTCCACGAACAACGTGAACGACAAACCGCTATGGATTAATGTAAGTCCGGGCGATTTTCTCGACCATTCAGCCACATTGTTTAAAATCGCGGGTACGAATGACATGAAGCTGTGGGGTGAAATAACGTCGTACGACTCCGGGGGCAGTTTTTCCGACCCTGTGATAAATGGGAAAAAGGTTTCCGTAGCGACTTATGATGACTATAAAATTCTGCAGGATACCGATGAAATCGAACAAGCCTACGGCGTATTGTACGGCAACGACGCCACCGAAACGCTCTCCGATATAGACGAAGTGTACGGATACAGGTACGATCCTAACGGAGAGAACGACTCGGAAGGCTTGGGATACGGCATGCGCGGGACGTTCGTGTATAACCGTTCGGAAACACCGGGATACGAAGGACGCAGCTTGTTTTTTCCTATCGGAGCATCGGGGTACGGGCGGCGGATCAATTCCAACGGTGGGAAAACGGCGGTACTCAAGTATGCGAATACCGCTCAGCGTATCGTTGACAACAACCGTCCCCTGTTTTACGACCTTTACATGCGCCCCGGAGCCGCTTATTGGCTGAAGGAGCTTGGCGGCCCTTCGTCAAACATCATAGGGTGGGACTTCAACTATTTTACGTTTGATTTTAATAATTTGGCCGTTGGCAATTTGATTCACGATATCGGTTCTGATGCCTGCTTTGTCCGTTGTGTGGAAGACTGATGCGGGAAGATAGCATCGGGTAGGGATTTCCAAGGCCGGGTTTGCAAAAATCATAAAACGTATCCGCATGTTTTCGTGGCATCTTTTGATGTATATTTACACGATGCTTTGTAAAAAATCCCGATAGGCATGAAAAAGAAACTCGTAGTATTTACCGGTGCCGGGGTGAGTGCCGATAGCGGCATTTCTACTTTCCGCGATTCCGACGGACTGTGGGACAAATACCGTATAGAGGACGTATGCACCCCTGAAGCCCTGCGGAAAAACCGCGATACGGTCATAGATTTCTACAATATCCGCCGCCGCGAAGTAATGGAAAAAAAGCCTAACGCGGGCCATCTGGCCATAGCTGGGTTGGAAAAGTATTTCGATGTGTCGGTAGTAACGCAGAACATAGACGACCTGCACGAGAGGGCAGGTTCGACCGATGTCACGCATCTGCACGGTCAATTGAACATGCTCCGCAGCCAGGATAACCCTGACGTATTGTTCCCGTTCGACGGATGGGAGCAGCCGAAAGACCTGCGCGCGCCTGACGGCGCGCTTGCCCGTCCGCACGTGGTGTTTTTCGGTGAAGCCGTGCCGATGTTCGACCGTGCGTCGAAGATAGTCTCCGGCGCCGATATATTCGTCATAGCGGGAACTTCTCTGGCTGTATATCCGGCTGCCTCGCTCATACATTATGTAGGGGAGCGTGTCCCTGTGTTCTTGGTCGATCCCAACGCTCCGGACATGCACGGTTACGGGCATGATCTGGAAGTGATAAGGATGAAGTCTGCCGAGGGAATGCCACGTCTGGCCTCGTTGCTGGCCGACAAATTCGTTTGATAGAGTTAGAGTATTAAGGTGTGGTTGGTGCGCCTTGTAGAAATAAAAAAACTCCCGCTTTTGCGGGAGTTTTTTTCCTTATGTATTTTTCCGTGATTATTTGGAGCACTGGCACGGTTCAGCCTTGCGCATGTCGCCGTACTTTTCGAACGCTATGTGGAACGAAAGGGCAGTGTTCAGGCATTCCGGAGTGTGGCATCCCTGTGTGGCTTTTACATAGTCCCACAGAAGTTGCTTGTAGTCCGGATGCACCACGTTTTCGATTATCTCCTGAGCGCGCTGCATAGGCGATTTTCCGCGCAGGTCGGCCACACCGTATTCGCTTATGATGACTTTTACGGAGTGCTCCGAGTGGTCCTGGTGAGCCACCATGGGTACGAATGCGGAAATGTTGCCGCCTTTGGCAGTCGACGGGGTGGTGAAGATGGACAGGTACGCGTTGCGGGTAAAGTCGCCCGATCCGCCTATGCCGTTCATCATCTTCTTACCCATGATGTGGGTTGAGTTGATGTTGCCGAATATATCCGCTTCGATAGCCGTATTTATGGTGATAAGGCCGAGTCGGCGCACTATTTCGGGGTTGTTGGACAACTCCTGCGGGCGGAGTACTATTTTGTCGCGGAAGAAGTCTATGTCCGAGTAAACCTGTGCCATGGCATCGGCGCTGAGGGTGAGCGAGCATCCGCTGGCGAATTTGCAGTGGCCTTCCTTCATCAGACCGACTACGGCGTCCTGTATTACTTCGGTGTACATTTCAAACGGAGGTATGTCCTCGTTTTCTCCGAGGCATCCGAGTACCGCATTGGCTATGTTGCCCACACCGGATTGTATCGGCAGGAACGAAGAAGGTATGCGTCCGGCTTTCATCTCTCCGGCCAGGAAATTGGCTACGTTCTGTCCTATGCGCATGGTCGTTTCGTCCAATGGCGAGAAAGCTCCCACTCCGTCCGAAACGTTAGTCTCGACGATACCGAGTATTTTAGCCGGGTCGACTTTGACGGTAGTTGTTCCTATGCGGTCCGACGGTTTGTAAATGGGTATTTCGCGGCGCATAGGCGGATCGGCCGGTTCGTAGAGGTCGTGGAAACCGCGAAGTGCTTTCGGATGATAGCTGTTCAGCTCTATTATGATCCTTTTGGCAAGGCGTGCGTATGTGGGTGTGTTTCCGACGCCTGAAGTGAGGGTTATCTCGCCGTCTTCGGTTATGTCGCAGGCTTCGATAACGGCTATGTCTATATCGCCCAGAAAACCGTAACGGATGTCCTGTGCCAGCTGCGAGAGGTGGTAGTCGAAATACTGTGCCTCACCTTTGTTCAGGGCGTTGCGCAGGTCTTTGTTCGACTGGTACGGCGTACGGAACTTTATGGCTTTGGCGCGGGCCAGAGCACCGTCCAGATGGTCCGAAGTGGATGCTCCGGAAAATACGCCTACCTGGAACGGGATTCCTTTTTCATGTTTTTCGATTGCTTTTTTCGCCAGCGCTTCGCTCACGGCTTTAGGGCTACCTGCCGCAGTGAACCCGCTGAAACCCACGTTATCACCGTTGTGGATGTGGGATGCGGCCTCTTCTGCCGAGATAATTTTGTAAGACATGATAAATTTTTTTATTTTTTATTGTTGTTTTGTGTTGAAACTCATCTTGTTCGGTATGCGCCGGACGTCATGGCGCGGTATGGCCGGACGGGGGCAAAAAACGATGCAAAATTACAAAATAATATCTATCTTTATTAAGAACTTAAAAATAAAGAGTAATGAAAAGAAAAGATTGGCTTGTCATTGTGATACTTTTAATATCACCAATACTGATAAACTATATTATACTGGGTAAATCGTTAGGACTAACTGTTAATGGCAGTATTGATGGTTGGTTGGGATTTTATGGAGCTTTTGTTGGTGCCGTTATTCCTATGTTTATTTTATATCGCACAAGAATGTGGAATAAAGAGGATAATGAAGAAATCCGAAAGTCACAAAACAAGATATTACAATATCAAGCCAAAAAAGAATGGTTTGATGGATTGAGAAAGCAATTGGATGATAATTATCGCATTTTGGACTTTCAAGGAACTATTGTTGCTGCAAATGAAATGGCATTAGGTAATTACCAAGGAGCAATTGTTCGGTTGATGCTGTTAAATAAGAATATAGAAATGCAAGGTTATAGTTTTGACTTGTATTTTTCCGGTGAATACAAAAAAAAGGAAGAAGTTGCATACTCAGATTGCTATAATGATATATTACGTGAATATGGTGGTTTTGTTAATGACTTAATTTTAATTTGCCGTCTAATGAAGGAAATCGAACAAGGAAATGAGGTTGAATCATATATTGTAAATTCTATTCGAGAATTTAATAAGCTCCATATAAAGAATAATATTATTATAATAAGCGACTTCTTGAAGGAATTAGAAAGTTTGGCAAACTCAAACCTTTTACAATCCGAATTGGAGAATGTTTGTATGCGAAGAATATCTGAAGTAAGTATGATTCATTCAGAAAAAGAGAAATTGGTAAAAGTTACTAACGATTTGTTAAAATTTGAAGACAAGGAGATTGAACGTATTTTGCAGTGATATTAGCATGTGGGATTTATAAAGAGTAATGGTTAAATAAAAGACTTTACAAGATTAAAATGTTATTGCCTGAGTTTGAGACAATGGCAATTAATATCCCTGATTTTACTTTCTTGAAGAACGTCTGACGACCATAGTCACGGCAAACAGCACCAGGGCCAGTCCGGCCGCTGTTTTAATGGAAAAACTTTCCGAAAAGTAAAACACGCCTACCAGCACGGCCGTAAGCGGCTCCATGGATCCGAGGATTGCGGTGACAGTAGAGCCTACGTATTTTATTGCCAGAATTAACGTAAAATCGGATATGACCGTAGGCAACAGTGCGAGCAGGACAATGTGGCACATGGTCGTGCAGTCCTTTATCGGTTCTATGGTCCCGCCCGTCCCCCATGCGTATGCGGCGAACAACGCTGTCGAGGCTACGAATACGTAGAATGTGAGGATTACAGGATCAGTGCTTTCCACCCCGGATTTATTTACACCTACTATGTATGTGGCGTATGTCACAACGGTCATCAGCACCAGCAGCAGCCCTTTCGGTTCTACTCCTCCTCCTTCGCCCTGGCTGAGCAGGGCTACGCCGATGATGGACAATACGGATGCCGCTATCAGCGTGCGCGAGGCTTTTTCTCCGAAAAAGGCTATCATTATAGCCGTGACAAGGATAGGGTAGAGGAAGTGTATAGTGGTTGCCGCACCGCTGGATATGTATTGATAGGACATGGTAAGCCCCATCGAGGTGGATGCGTAGAAAATACCCAGCACCGAAATTTTTACCAGTACGGCAGGTTTTATTTTGAAATTGCGCTTCAGGGCCAGCCCTGCGACAGCTATCGCTGCCGTAGCGAAAGCGAAGCGGTAAAACAGCAATGACGGCACGCCCATTGCGCCGGACGCCAGTACCGGTATCGAAAAAAGCGGTATCAGTCCGAATGTGGAAGAGGATATCAGGGCGTATGCTATGCCTTTTATATTTTTCATGTCGATTTCTTTTTAAATGCGAATTACGTTTCAAAATGACGGCGTTTTGCAGTCACGGGCCTGAATGTCACGGCCGGCAATTGCGGTATAAAACCTTGTTGATGGCTAAAGCCGGAACATGTCTCCGGAATCATATATGCTGAGAGATGTTTGCGGTTTTAAACAAAGAACATTTTTCCCGTGTCGCCTCCGATAAAAAAACAAAGGTGACGAA
>CDZK01016629.1_pt1 | contig 14071 bp, 11 predicted proteins | sample 557401 | NCBI WGS metagenome assembly CDZK01 (sample SAMEA3182108, study PRJEB8094) | gut metagenome | biome: human; feature: gut; material: Stool; isolation source: human stools | place: Canada | collected 2013-04-25 | reverse complement strand
CTTCCACTACGATGTCGCCCTCTCGATCATCCTGCTGATTGCCGCCATGGTCATCGTGGTGGACCAGATCACCGGGAAACTGCGGAAGGAGCTGTTGAAATGAACGCTGAAATGGTGAACTACGCCTCCGGCACCGCGGCTCGGCCGGCACGGAGCGAGCGGACAAAAATTCCGGTAAAGTGCCGCCGGCGCAACCGGTTTATCCCGGCCTTCCTGGCGGGGACGGCGGTGCTGTCCATCCTTAGTCTGCTGTATTTGGACATTGACTGGGCCAAGATGGCTTCCCGGGTGCCGGACATCGGGCTGGTATTCTGGGACCTTTTTCACCTGGACTTCTCCAATATGGACCTGATCCTCTCGTCCCTGGTGGAGACCATTTCCATCGCGGTGCTCTCTCTGCTCTACAGCCTGGTACTGGGTATCCTGTTTGGGATGCTGGCGGCCCGGAATATTTTCCGTCTGCCCTGGCTGTCGGTGCTGACGCAGTCCTTCTTTACCTTCCTGCGGGCGGTGCCCACGCCTGTATGGGTGCTGCTGATGCTGGTGTGCCTGGGCATGGGGCCCGAGGCCGGCGTGGCAGGTTTGTGCGTCCATACCACGGCCTTTTTCACCAAATCCTTTGCCCAGAGCTTCGAGAGCATACCGGACGAGACCATCGAGGCTCTGGAAGTTACCGGCGCCGGCCGCCTGTCCATCTTCGTCAATGCGGTGCTGCCCGCCGCCCTGTCCCAGATCGTGGCCTGGGCCGGAATGCGCCTGGAGACCAACTTCTCCGAGTGCGCCATTTTGGGTATGGTAGGCGCCGGCGGTGTAGGTTACGTCATCTCCAACAGCCTTCAGGGCTATGATTACGGCACCGCCGGTGTGGCGATCCTGCTGGTGTTCCTAGTGGCCTACGGCATCGAGCGGATCTTTGTTCGTGTGAAGAAAAAGTTCTATTAAAATTTCCTAACATTACATTTCCCATGAAAAAGGGCAAACAGGCTTACTGGAGGTATCTCTCGGACAGTAAGCCTGTTTGCTGTTTCTTTGCAGGGAACTTTTAAAGGCATTTACCCGTCTAAAAAACAACAACTGAAGGAGGTGCGCCATGAGAAAGGCACATCGCATTCTGGCCTGTGCGGCAGCGGCATTGACTTTGAGTACAGCGGTACAGGCACTGGAACCTGCATTGGACCCGCTGCCGGATCTGTCGGCTTATCCGACCCAACTCCTGGTAGACGGACAGGCGGTAGAGGAGGGGGGCATGCCCCGGTATCTGTCCGGGACCGTACTTCTGCCGCTGCGCAACATTCTGGAACAGGCAGGCTATGCTGTGGAGTGGGATCCCCGCGCCCAGGGGGCAGCATTCTCCCTGGATTCCGCTGGGACATATCTGCTGCGCATGGCAGACGGTGCGCTGACATTGGACGGGGAGACGCTCTGGACGGATCCCAAGGCGGTAGTACTGGAAGGGACCACCTATGTGTCCGCAGAGTTGTTCGACTATGTGGAAGGTGTCTCGGCGGACTGGGACGGTGCCACCAACACTGCGGTGGTTACCACCGACGCGCCCCGTGACAATGTGTATTGCTACGATCTGGGTGAGGGAACCATCACCCAGGGAACGCGGGAGATCCCCTATCGGATGCAGGGCGTCATCGGTGTGCCGGACGGGGAGAACTGTCCGGTGGTGATCTTCCTCCACGGCTCCCACCCCATCCGCTCGGCGGCGGAGAACCGCTATGACCTGGGCTTTTCCTATCTGGTAGACCAGCTGGCGGACGCCGGATACCTGGCCATTTCTATGAATGTGGGCATCAACTACTCCTTTGAAAATGGGGAGCCCAGCGGATGCGAGCGCACGGTTCAGGTGGTGGAGCAGCAAATCGCCCTTTTGAAACAGGCCATGGAAGGGAAAGAGGGGATCTTCCCCTGTGATCTGAACAAGAAAGGCAATCTGGATCAGGTGATCCTGGTGGGACACTCCCGGGCGGGCTACGATGTGTTCGAGGTGGCTGCCCGGACAGAGCTCCTGGAGGTAAAGGGCATCGTGTCGGCGGCTCCGGCGCTGGTGACGCCGCTTTCTTCGGACCCGGTGGATGTGCCTGTGGGGATCATCATCCCCCAGTACGACGGGGATGTGACCAGTCTGGACGGCGGGACGCTCTTTGACCAGCTGGAAAATACGCCTGAGCGCAGCAGCGGAACGGACCTGATTTATCTGGAAGACGGCAATCACGGCGGCTTCAGCACGGCTTTGGTGCGCCCGGATCCCTTTGCGGACCGGGAGACGCTGCCCCAGGTGATGGAGCCGGAGAAACAGCAGGCGTTTTTCAGCGCTTACGTGCAGGACTTTGTCAAGTCCGTGCTGGAGACGGGGAAAACGCCCCTTGAGACGGACGCATCCATGTCGGATCAGTATGCCGGCTATCCCATTATGGCGCGGGTGGATACCGCAGGAACGGTGCTTTATCGGGCGGCGGCAGACTCCGTAAAGAGCCTGCAGACCAGCGGCGTTGCGGCGGAGGCGGTGAATGCCTGCAGCACGCTGGACCACACGGCCGGCTCCTTCCGGATCCCGGGGAGCTTCCTGCAGTACGACCTGACCCGCCTGCGCTGGGACAGCGCCGGTTCCTCGGCGGCCATTCCGGTGTCGGCAGACCTGAAGGACGCGACGTATTTGCAGATGGACCTGGCCCAGGACAGCGGCGACACGCGCAACCGTCAACAGGACCAGAGCCTGACGGTGACGCTGCGGGACGCCGAAGGCCGGGAGGCGTCCGTACAGGTGAAGGCGGGGACCCCGGCCCTTACCTGGCAGGAGGGCACGGTGGAGACCATCCCGGTGGCCGGGCAGGAGGACCTGCTTCAGTATAGCACCTTTACGCCGCTGGGCACTGTCCGGCTGGATGTGGAGGCGTTTTCCGGTGTGGACCTGGGGAAGATCACCCAGGTGACGCTGACCTTCGACCAGTCCTCCGGCAGCATCATGCTGCGGGAGATCCAGACGGTGAAATAAGGCTGTATTGGAGGAAACCGGCTGGACGGCCGGTACAAAATGAGGCAATGCAAAAAAGGAAGCTGGCCACGGCCAGCTTCCTTTTTTGCCTGAAGTTCAGGGCTCAGTCCCGGGCTCCACGCCCACCATCAGTTCCCCCATGGGCTTCATCTGCACAGCCTCCGAGGGGAAAAGAGATTCGATCAGAAGTTCCCCGCCGGCATTGCTCATCCACAGCGCTCCATCTCCCAGGAACGTCCCGTCATACCGGTAGGACAGGGGCTGGGAAAGAAGAGACTCCAGGGTTTTGACAAAATCCGCGGGGAGGATTTCCTCGTAATGCGCCAGGAAATCCTCTGCGTTTTCCAGCGTGCGCTCCTCGCCGTTTACCACCAGCGTTCTGGGGTAGCGGATCATGGATGCCACCGCTTCCCGGTCATCCGCCAGGGCCAGACGCACGAAGTTCTCCGCGAAGGCCTGGGCCTCCTCCTGGCGGATGCCGTTTACCTGATACATGGCATCTGTCCCGGAGAGTTCGTTGTCATTGCCCTCGTAGTAAGCAAGATAGCGGTCCTCCCGGGAGGCGAATACGGAGGCCAGGGTCACTTCGCCATCATACACCCGGGCCCAGACGGCACCGTCTCCCCAGCCGATGGCAGACCCCTCCTGGGTAAAGTCCGCCGGATCGATGGCTGCAAGTGTGTCCAAAAAGTCCTGGGTAAACACCTGTTCGTAGTAGGGAAGGAACTCCTCGGCAGAGTTTACATAGGTCGGTTCCTCACCGGGCAGCTGCAGCTGCTTGGGATAGCGGAACATATTGGCGACTGCCTCCTGTTCGCCCGCTGCCGCTGCCTGCTGAAACGCTTCGAAAAATGCTGCGGTGTCGGCTGTGGAGACGCCCAGCTCCTGGTAGAGGGCGTCATTGGCCAGGTCTTCCTGGGATGTCTGCTCCGTTTCGGGCGGCTCAGAGACCTCTACCGGCTGGGTAAACGTTCCGCACGCAACTGCGCCGAAAAGCAGCACCAGCAATGCCAGCGTCAGTCCGCCGGCCTTTTTATAATGCAGAATATTCATCACTCTGTATTTGATCCCCCTTTCACCAAATGCCACCGTCGGCAGATTGCGTACACTTCTCCCGGCGGAGAGGGTCAGGAGCGACATGGAGTATTCTTTGCGGATCCCGCTGCCCATCCGCCGCAGAACGGCTTCATCACAGGCCCGCTCCATATCTTCGGAGAGAACGTGATAGGCAAGCCATACCAGCGGGTTGAACCAGTGGAGCAATGTAACAGCAAACGCCGCCGGCTTGATGAGATAATCTCTGCGGTGCAGATGGATCTGTTCGTGAAGGAGGATATACCCCCGCTCCTCCTCCCGTAAAAATGCCGGCAGATAGATGCGGGGATGCAGGTATCCCATCACCAGAGGGACCTCGATGCGGTCGGTTTCATAGACGCCCGGCGCGATCTGCCGGGCGCCGTGCAGCTTCCGGGAAAACACGGCCAGCTTCCACCCATTGACACACACCAAAATCACCGAAACTGCTGCCCAGACAACGGCCGCCAGCGGCAGGAGATCTGCCGGAACGCGCTGATTTTGTGAGCTCACCGCTTGATCTTGAGAAACCGGCGGATTCACTGCGGCCGGCGGACCCTCCGGGGCATTGTCTGGATCCTCTGTGGAAAGGACGGTCTCTGCGGCAGCTGTCGGGGCCTCGGTGTGATAGGGAACCTCCACCCGGAAGGGGAACAGAAGTCCCACAAACACCAGGATCCACAAAAGGTACAGGGCTGATCCCGGAATCCTGCGAATGAGGGTCCGCAGTACCCACAAAAAGAGAATCATGCCGCTTGATCGCAGGCTTTGTTCCGCCACAATCAAAAAAAGGTTCGTCATGGCTCCTCCTCAAACTGCTCAATCATTTCCCGGATCTGGCGGATCTCCTCGCCGCTGAGCTTGCGCTTGCGGGTAAATGCCGCCAGAAAACTGGGCAGAGACCCGCCGAAGCTGCCGTCAATAAACCGGCAGCCCTGAAGAGACTGGTACTCCTCCCGGGAGATCAGTGCCTCCACCTGGCCGTTTTCATTGCACAGCACGCCTTTTCCTTCCAGACGCTTTAAAATGGTATAGGTGGTGGACTTTTTCCAGCCCAGCTGCTGCGCGCACAGTGACACCAGTTCACCAGACGACAGGGGGCCCCGCTGCCAAACCAGCTCTGCCACATATTCTTCCGCTTCCGTCAAATTTGGTTCCATATCGCATCCTCCGTCCGGACATGTTCTCACAGCTGTGGTCTACGTCTTGTAGACTAATAAAAGTCTACATCGTGTAGACCACTTTGTCAACAGAAAAACCAAAATAATCGGCAGAAAAAAGAACCGCCCTCCGGAAAGTCTGTCCGGAGGGCGGTTTTGTGCGGAGGAGGAGCCATCAAGTGCCGGCGGGGGACTGCGTTTGCTGTGTCTGCCGGCCGGGACGCTCTCCGCCGGACTGCGGGGCCCCTGTCCTGCCGCCTCGGCCGCCGCCCATCTGGCCGGGATTTTGCTCGGAACCGTCGTTGGTGGTCACGTCACCGCCGTTGTTGGTATAAGTGCCGTCGCAGTCCAGGGCGGTGTTTCCGCTGCCATTGCAGGTGAGATCCAGGGTTCCGCCGTTGATGGTCAGGGCTCCGTTGGAGTCTACGCAGTCTCCTGTGGACACAATGGTGAGGAGCCCTCCGTTGATGAGAATGAAGCTTTCGGAGTTGGCGGAAAAGGTGTCCTGCTCCTGAGCGGCAAAGCCTCCGAAGCCGGAACCGTCCGCTCCGCCGGCGGCATTGAGGCCATCATCACTGGAGACAATGTCAAAGGTACCGTCCTCGATGGTAATGGACAGGCCTTCGATGCCTTCATAGCAGTAGGGGATGGCAAAACTTCCGCTTCGGATGGTAAGGGCGGCATCGCAGTGGACCGCATCATCCCCGCTGCTGAGAGTGAATGTCCCGGCGGCAATGGTCATCGCCCCGCCGCCGTGGAGGCAGTCGTCCACGCTGTCGATGGTGAAGGTGCCGTCGTTGACGGCAAAGGTCCCTTCTGCCTTGATCCCCTTTTGACTGACGGTATCCTCTTCAGCCTCTGCGGTTGGGGTTTCTGCCGGGGCGGTCCCGCCGCCCCGCCGACCGCCCATCTGTCCGGGATCGCTGCCGGAGGTCAGCTCCACGCTGGCGCTGCCATCCCCGGTGTGCAGGTCAAAGGTCCCTCCATCGATCTGAAGGGCTCCCTCGGCGCTGACGGCATCTCCCTGTGCGGCGATGGTGAAGCTGCCGTCTGCGATATAAAGGGTGCCCAGGGTGGGGTCATCGCTGTTCTCGGAATGGATACCATCCTTGCCTGCGGTGATGGCAAAGGTCCCGCCGGCAATGGCGACACTGTCCTTGCCGGACAGACCGTGGCTGGCGGAAGTGATGGTGTAGCTGCCGCCGGTGATCACCAGGTCGTCTTTCGACACCACCCCGTGTCCGGCGGCAGCGTTGATGGTCAAGCTGCCGGAACCGTTGAGCGTCAAATCGGTCTTGGCAAAGATGACAGCGTCAATGTTGTTTTCATCGACTGCGGTGTACGTTCCGCCATTTGCCAGGGTGTTCTCCGTCTCCTCTGCCAGGGTAATGAACACCTTATCTGCCTCCAGGGCATAGATGGCGGCGGACGTGCTGCTGGTGATATCCGCGCCGCTGAGGACGAGCTGCACCTTGTCGTTCTCCCCGGCGTTCACCACGATCTGACCGTCGGTGAGAGTGCCGGAGAGAAGGTAGACCCCTTCCGCTCCGATGATGACCTGACTGCCGTCAATGGTGACGGCATCGGAATCGCAGACTGCGGAATCTCCGGAAAGCTGAATGGAAACGGCCGTACTCGCATCATAGGTGGGGTCCAGATCCCGGTCACTGAAAAGACTGGCGGTATCGATGGCGGATACTGTGGTGACGGTGATCTCACTGGGGGATGCCTCTCCGGCAGCCTGGGTTCCGCAGCCGCTGAGGGCCAGCAGGGCACACAGCAGGGCTGCGGCCGGTTTGAAGGGAGTTTTTTTCATATACTTGCATCTCCTTTTACAAGGTGGCGGCGGCGCTGTCCTGGTGCCCCAGAGAGATCTCCAGGTTTCCGTTGCGCAGCCGCAGCTGGTCGATCAGGTTCTTTTCCTGCGCCGGATCTTTCAGCGTCAGGTCATAGGTCAGTTTGAAGAGGCTGCCCATGTTGGTGGTCTTTACCTGCGTGAGAGAATAACGGCATGTGTACTGGCCCAAAATGGGGTCAAAAACTCCCATGTAGTCCAGATCTTCCGGGATGGTGATATGCAGGGTGCGTTCTGCTGTACGTCTTGCTCCGGTATGCAGGCTCGCTGCGTTATAGAGCATCATGGCTCCGCCGAGGATCAAGGTGAAAAGCGCACCGTAGCCCAGATAGCCCATGCCGGTGATCAGGCCGGTCCCCATGGCCACAAACAACGCTCCGATCTCCCGGGCTGAACCGGGAGCGGAGCGGAAACGCACCAGGTTGAAGGCCCCGGCCACTGCCACGCCGGTACCTACGTTGCCGTTGACCATCAGGATCACCACGCACACCACGGCGGGCAGGATGGCCAGGGTGACCATGAGGCTCCGGCTGAATTGGGAGCGCCACACCGTCATGGCGCACAGCAGCAGTCCCAGAAGCAGGGATACCCCGATGCACAGCAGAAAGTCAACGGGGGCAATGGTGTCGGTCAGCGCGGTGTCAAACAGGCCGCGAAATAAGGTGTCAAGCATACTTCCGATCTCCTCTCCGTCCGGCAAGCAGGATATTTTGATAAGCGGCGCCGTATTTGGAAAAAGACGTTTTAAAAATCCCCTGGCACGACAGGACGTGGGCCATCCACAGGGGAAGCCCTCCGGACACCTTCAGCTCCATGAGCACCAGGCCGGGAGGCAGAATGGGGATGCCCCAGGTATCGGAATACAGCGACAGACCATCCTGACGGTACCGGATCTCCGTGTCGAAGGTCACCCGGAGGTCCTCATCTTCCGTTCCGTGAAAAGCGTCCCGCTCATAGGAGAGGAACACGGCGGGGCGCAGGGTCTGATAAAAGTCCGCGGCATAGGCCAGTTCCGTGCCGATCTGGCTGTCCGGCCAAGGCCGTGTCTTGGAAAAACACGCCAGCGCCTGATCCTGGGGAAGGGAGATCCGGCGCTTGTATACGACCGAACGGTACTTCTTTTTCAGCTCCACAAATACCATATCCGTATTTTCCGCGCGGCCATAGCTGCGGATGCGGAGCTTTTCCTTATAAACCGGACGCTCCAGACTGCGGCGGATGAGCCGGAAGTCCGGGGTGTCCAGATAGAGGTTTCGGATGGAGCTGTGGCTGTACACATCAGGTTCCATATAGGGTCTCATCGCCGCCAGCACTGTCTGCTGCTGGGAAAGGGTCATCAGGTACTTGGATTCATACCGCTGAAAGATCATCTGGTTTTTCACGGTTAGGGCCTCCTTGCTTGAAGATGGTAAGGACAGTGTAAAAACCAAACCCTAACTGGAGTTAAAAAAGAGAAGATCTTTTTTTCGCCGGCAGGCCTGCGATCCCGTGTTCTTTTTTAATTAGAGTTAAGGCGGCGGTGGTATGCTGACATCATCAAAAAAGAGGGTGATGAAATGCGGATTTTACTGGCGGAGGATGAACGGTCCCTGTCCCGGGCAGTGGCGGCCCTGCTGGAAAAAAACAACTATGCTGTTGATGCGGTGTACGACGGAGAAGATGCTCTGACCTATCTGGAAGCCGGGAATTATGACGGCGCGATCCTGGACATCATGATGCCCAAGCTCGATGGCCTGGCGGTGCTGCGGCAGCTGCGGCAGCGGGGCGATTCCATCCCGGTCCTGCTGCTGACTGCAAAGTCGGAGGTGGAGGATAAGGTGATTGGCCTGGACATGGGGGCCAACGACTACCTGACCAAGCCCTTTTCTACCGCCGAGCTCATGGCCCGGATCCGTGCCATGACCCGCAGCCGGGCCGGGGGGCAGGTGACCAGCCGTCTTGCCCTGGGCAATATCACGCTGGATCAAACCACCTTTGAGCTCTCCTCTCCCCATGGAAGCTTCCGACTTGCCAACAAGGAATATCAGATGATGGAGCTGCTGCTGCGCAACCCCCGGCAGCTCATTCCCACGGAGCGATTTCTGGAGCGGATCTGGGGCTACGACAGCGACGTGGAGCTGAATGTCGTGTGGGTGTACATCTCCTACCTGCGGAAAAAGCTGGCCGCCCTTCAATCTGACGTCCAGATCAAGGCCACCCGCAACGCAGGCTACTGCCTGGAGGAACGGACATGATCAAAAAACTGCGCCGCAAGCTCATCGCGGCCTGCATGATCTCCCTGGCCATTGTGCTGACCGTGATCCTGGGGGGCGTCAACCTGATGAGCTATCATAAAGTAGTCGCCGATGCAGACGCCGTTTTGGCCCTGCTGGACGCCAACGATGGGGCGTTTCCAAAAAACCGCGGCGGACAGGAGGAAAAACCGGAGGGGGATGTTCCGACGGACAGCGTGCCTGGAGGGAAGAAAAATCCCTTTGATCAGCGGGGCATGTCTCCGGAGACTCCCTATGAATCCCGCTTTTTCTCGGTGCTGCTGGGGAAGGACGGCCAGGTGCTTCAGACCGATACGGGGCAGATCGCCGCTGTGGACGAAGAGGAAGCAGTGGTCTATGCCCGGGAGGTGTCCGACTCCGGTCGCAGCTCCGGCTTTTGGGGGGATTATCGCTATCGCCTGTGTGAGGATGAGCTGGGCAGCCGGATCATTTTTTTGGACTGCGGCCGAAGCCTGTCCTCTTTCCGTACGACTCTGATCGCCAGTGTGCTGCTGGCACTGCTGGGGCTGCTGGCGGTGCTGGCACTGCTGCTGGTCCTGTCCAAGCGCATTGTCCGGCCGGTGGCGGAGAGCTATGAAAAACAAAAGCAGTTCATTACCGACGCCGGACATGAACTCAAGACCCCCATGACCATCATCAGCGCCGATGCCGACCTGGCGGAGATGGAGTGCGGAGAGAACCAGTGGCTCACAGACATCCGCCGTCAGGCTCAGCGGCTCACCGGCCTTACCAACGATCTCATCTATCTCTCCCGCATGGAGGAAGAGCAGCCGAAGCTGCAGCGCATTGCGTTTCCCCTCTCCGATATGGCTGAGGAGATGGCACAGTCCTTCCAGGGCCCTGCCAAAAGTCAGGGAAAAGAGCTCTCCCTCCACATCCAGCCCATGCTCGCCTGTACTGGGGACGAGAAGGCCATCCGGCAGCTTTTGTCCATCCTGCTGGACAATGCGCTGAAATACGCCCCTGCCGGAGGACATCTGGAACTGGAGCTGGCGCGGCAGGGCCGCAACGTGATCCTGACGGTATCCAACACGACCGTGCAGCCCGTGGAGAGGGACAAACTGCCCCATCTCTTTGACCGCTTCTACCGTATGGATCAGTCCCGCAGCCAGCAGACCGGGGGCTACGGACTGGGACTGTCCATTGCCCAAAGCATTGTGCTGGCGCACAAGGGGAAGATCCGGGCGGAGAGCCCCGATGGGAACACCCTGTCGGTCGTGGTCACGCTGCCGGCGTAACTTTTTGAGCGATTTTTAAGTCCAGTTAGGGTTATCCGCCTATTCTGATAACACAAACCTGGATTTGCCAGCTGCGGAAGGGAGTCTGTCATATGAATGATAGAAACGATACTTATATCTGGAACGAAACGGAAAAGAATGCTGCAAAGACCGCTGCTCCGCGGAGAAACAAAAAGACGGTCAGCCTGGGGCGGCGGCTGACTGCCCTGGTGCTCAGCGCCGCCCTGTTCGGAGCGGTGTCTGCAGGGACCTTTTATGGAGTCGGACGGCTGCTGCCCCAGGAGGAGAACGCCAGCATCCGTGCGGAAGATGCCGATGTGGTGATTACCAGTCTGGCCAGTACGTCCTACTCCACCACCCGGTACGGCATGGACGTGTCGGATATTGCTGCTGCCGCCCTGCCCAGTGTAGTGGCCATCACCAACATCTCTGTACAGGAAGTGCGGAGCTATTTCAACCGCTTTGGGCCTAACGGAGCGGGACAGACGCAGCTGGAGGAGACCACCAGCTGTGGCTCCGGAGTGATCATCGCCAATGACGGCACATACCTCTACATGGTCACCAATGCCCATGTGGTGGAGAACGCCACCGCACTGTCGGTGAGTTTTGTGGACAATTCCGTCTATGAGGCCCAGCTGTGCGGTGCCGATGAGGAGACGGATCTGGCGGTGATCAAGGTGGCCCTGTCCGATCTGTCGGCCGACACGCTCTCCCAGATCGCAGTCATTGCGGTGGGAGATTCGGATGAACTGGAGGTGGGGGAACAAGTGGTGGCGATCGGCAACGCCCTGGGCTATGGCCAATCTGTCACAACAGGGATCGTCAGCGCCTTGGATCGCACGCTGACGAATGAAAACGGCGTCACATCCACCTATATCCAGACCGATGCCGCCATCAACCCGGGGAACAGCGGAGGCGCGCTGCTGAATCTGGACGGGGAGCTCATCGGCATCAACACCGCAAAGCTCTCCGATACGGATGTAGAGGGCATGGGCTATGCCATCCCCATCTCCGATGCGGCGGAGACGATCGCCCAGCTTATGACCCAGACGACAGAACTGGACCAGACCAGCTCCGATACCACCCGGCAGTCGGGATGGCAGACTTCGGACTGGGGCGTCTCCCGGCCTGCTGTATGACGGGGGAGGAGCGGCCTCTGCCGGCAGCATCTTAACCGGGCAAAACCGGCATCTAAAAGTCACGGAAAAATGCAAAAAGCGCCTGAAATCTTTTGATTCCAGGCGCTTTTGCGCATCTTATCACCATTCCGCAGCAATTTGACAGATCCAGTTTCAATTAATTTCCGGCGGTGCGGTTTTGCTTTGCGGGAAAATCGCCGCTGTTGTTGCCGTGCATCGCTTTGAAAAATAGATCGCGCCCCCCAGCGTCCCTGATTCTGCGGCAGGAAATGCCAGCCACATGCCGTCCAGTCCCCAGATCTGCGGCAAGATGGCCAATGCGGCCAGGAGCAGGACGCAGGAACGCAGCCCGGTGACGATTGCTGCCCACCGGCCAAGTCCATAGGAAGAGAGGCGGATCGCCGTAAAAATATTAAATCCAGCGAACAGGTATCCAATGCTGTACAGGCGCATCCCCCGGACAGCCAGTGTATAGACCAGATCGTTTTTGGCAAAAAGATGGACTGCCGCCGGGGCGGAGATCAGCGCGAGAGCACACAATACGGGAGGGACCATCCAAAAGAAGTGGTGGGCATATCGTTCCAAGTCCCGGCACAGATCCAGCCGTCCCTGTCCCATAGCGTATCCCAACAGGGGAGATACCCCCATGGACCCGCCAAAGTAGACCCCCAGGAATACAAATTGGAGGTACATGATGATCGATACAGCCGCGATACCGTTCTCACCGGCCAGATTTAGGGCGGTCCGGTTGAATACGATGGTAGTTACAGCGATGGCCAGCTGATTGACCAATTCGGAAGAGCCGTTCATTCCATACTGGACTGCCGCTGCGGGCCGGGGCCTTTGCAAGACCACGCGAAGGGAGGACTTTCGGCCGGCAAGCCGGAAGATCCCCAGTATGCAGGAGAGCGCCAATCCCATCACCGTAGCCAGACCCGCTCCGAAAACGCCTTGGCCCCATGCCCCGACGAAGAGCGCATCCAGGATGATATTCGTGATGCCGCCTGCCGCTGAAATGAAAAAGCTGAAGCCGGGTGCCCCATCAATCCGGATAAAATAGGCCAAAAGCTCTTTTCCAACCACTGCCGGAACACCCAGCAGCCAAAGAGCGGCGTACGTCCGGCAATATGATAAGGTCGGCGTCGTGGCACCCAGAAAGTACAGGATGCGGTCCAGCTGCAGCCAGCATATGAACGATGTACAGCCTCCCAAAAGCAGGCTCCAGAATATGCATTGGGAAAAAATATGGCTGGCTTGCTCCCGGTTTTTGCTGCCCAGTGCGATGGCGGCCAATGTGCTGCCGCCGACTGCAAACATCAAGGACAGACCGCTGAGCAGATTCACGATCGGGTAAACGATGTTGATGGCCGCCAAAGCATCGGTCCCCACATAGGTTGAAACAAATACCCCATCCATGATCGTATAGAGCGTGGTGAACAAAGAGGTAAGGTATGTGGGGAAAATAAAGCGGATGATTTTGCCGGGGCGGAGTTTTCCCCCGGCAAAGCAGCGTTCGACTTGCATCTGGCATCCCTCCGCAAACAGAATAAACCTTAAAGCCGCTTGAAGGTCAAGAGGCTTTCGGATACAATTCTGTACCAGGAGGGATGCAGGATGGAGAAAACATTCCGGATCGGTGAAATTGCAGAGATTTTGGGGGTCCCCGCTTCCAGGCTGCGGTATTGGGAAAGCGTGGGGCTGCTTGACTGCGGCCGTCAGGCGGAAAACCAGTACCGGGCCTATGAAGCCGGGGACTTGATGCGGATCTCTGATTTGATGTTTTACCGCAGTCTCGGGCTTTCGATAAAAAGTATTTCCGAGATCGATGCCATGGAAGTTGAAGGACACGAGATCCTGTGCGCCGCCCAGGAGAGCGCGCTGGAGGATCAAAAACTGCAGCTGGAGCGGCAGCTGCAGCGGCTGCGGCGCTACACCCGGGCCTTGGAAGTCATTCAGGAACTGCGTCGGATACCTTTTACAGATGCACAGATCGACACAGCGTGCATTGTGCCCTTTGAACTGGTGGATGCCGGGGTGCTCCGACAGTATATGGATGATCCCTACCTCTACTCCAGGGTACAGGATTCATCGGATCTTTCCCGGGAACGCCGGGGACTGACCGTTGCCCCGGCGGCTGCTGCGGAGTATGCGGAGGTCCTGTGGCGCCATGGCGGCGGACGGTATGTGGCGGGGCTGATGCGGGAAGAAGTGCGGCCTGGGTATCCCAATGATCTGCCCGCTTTGCTGCGTGCAGTACAAAGGAGATACCAGACCGGCGCCGTCATCAGCAGGTTTCTTACCCGTGCGCGGGAAAATGGAACCGTATTCGAC
>CDZK01007822.1_pt1 | contig 14212 bp, 11 predicted proteins | sample 557401 | NCBI WGS metagenome assembly CDZK01 (sample SAMEA3182108, study PRJEB8094) | gut metagenome | biome: human; feature: gut; material: Stool; isolation source: human stools | place: Canada | collected 2013-04-25 | reverse complement strand
ATCCTCGCACTCCAGATAGTGGTGGAACTGCTGGGCGGTCTGGGCGTAGACCTCCTCCACCTCGTCCCCCATCATCCAGCGCAGCAGATCCACGCCGTGGATGCACTGGTTCATCATGCAGCCGCCGTCCTGGGCCCAGGTGCCACGCCAGGGAGCCTGGTCATAGTAGTCCTTGTTCCGGTTCCAGCGTACATGGATGGAGCCGTGGGACAGCTTGCCGAACCGGCCCTCCTCCAGGGCCTTCCGGGTGGCCTGGACGGCGTTGTTGAACCGGTTCTGGTGGCAGGCGCACACCTTGACGTGATGAGCTTCCGCTGCCTCCACGATGGCATCTGCGTCTGCCATGGACATGGCCATGGGCTTTTCAATGATGATGTTCACGCCGTGCTGGATGCAGTACAGGGCGATCTGGGCGTGGAGACCGCTCTCGGTGGCGATCGCCGCCAGCTGGGGCTTCTCTGCGTCGATCATCTCTTTGTAGTCGGTGTAGCGGCGGATGGAAGAGTCTTTCTCCAGTCCGTGCTTGGAGAGCAGAGTCTCCATGGCCTCCGGTTTTACATCGCACACGGCGGCCAGCTCCAGATGGTTGTTTAATACTGCTTTGATGTGGTTGACAGCGATCCGGCCGCAACCGATGAGTACATATTTCATAAAATAGACCTTCTTTTTTCAATAAAAATACAAGAGTTTCAGGATTTTATTTTCAGGAGCATCTGTTTGCAGTAGGTCATCAGGAGGAAGCCGACCCATGTTTTCTTTAAGAATGCGGTACCTCTTTGGAACAGTCCTTTCGGCGGGTTTACAGGGTATTGGAGTAGATTTGGATCTAACTGTTTCAGGATCGTCTTATGAATCAATTTATGAGTTCTTAACTTCCGGGGGATACCCATCCAAAGTGTGATCACATCCCGGCAGTTGAAAATATTCATTTCATTGAAAGAACACATGGCGTAGATCATCTCGTTTTGGGGTGTCCACCGGCCGCACCGGCTCTCCAGGGCAAACAGGTCGAATACATGATCCCAGTCACCCGCATCCCGGATCTCCTGTAGATACCGGGCCATTTCTTCCCGGCACTGGGGGGCGGTGTTGTGCAGCTTGCAGCAAAAATAGAAGGGAGTGGCAAACGCCACAGGAATGTTATGCCCCAGCGCGTTTTTCCCAATCTGGCCGGCAATGTCACCGGAGAGCGAGGTATACCCGGGAAACATGGAGAGATAGGTGGCGGCTAGATTCATGGTTCCCCCGCTGTGATACGGCCCGACAAATTGTTCCAACCCCGCTCTGTAGTCCGGGTCCATTTCCAGATCTGCGACCGTGATATACGGAATCCCGTAATCCTGACAGAGTTTGCGGGGAATGGCAATGTCCGGCGACGCATCCGTAAACCTGGGATGAAAGAAGGTGTAACAGGAAAAAGGTTTTCCGTTTGCCTTCAGAAATGCAAACACCAGTCTGCTGTCATTGCCTCCGGTGAGAGCGCAGATCATCGGGCAGGCCTTCTGATACTCCGAAAGAATGGTCGCAATACAGGCCTGGGAACGGGAGATGCGTTCGTCCTGGCTGAGCTCTGCCGGAATCTGCAGCGGCACGCGGATACTGGCCTTTCTGCCTACATCCAGATAATGATTGGGCAAAAGCGCTCTTATCTCATCAAACATGGTGCGGTCGTTAGGCATTGGATGGGAAGCATCCGAGCCTTTTCGAAGGGCCAGCGAATACTCTGAGACGGTATAGCCACAGAAAGTCCCCAGGAGATAGTCAACGGAGCAAACAAAGAATGATTCCCCCTGGAAGGCATAATTGACCTGGAGGGAACAGATGGCATCTCCAAAGAGGGTAATCTCCTCCCCGTTCCGATAGAGAATCATGTATTTTCCAGCCATACGGTCGCTGGAATGAAAGAGGGCTTCCTTTGTTGGGAAGGTTTGGGCGAGAAACCACGCGGGAATCTCCTCCCTAGGAAGTTCTCCGCGACTGTCTACACAAAGACCGATCAGAAGAATTTCTTTGTCTCCTTGTTCCAAGTGAAGTACCTCAGTATGGCGGGTATAATTTACTTGGTACCTGCCCTGCAAGATCGTCTTGTGCTGAGAAAAGCGGGAATCCGCTTGCGGCGAGATGAGGTAGGTAAAGACCGCATCATCCAAACAATAAGACTGCATTTGTTCACATCCTTTGATCATTCTTTGTTCAGAGCTGTTTAGCTGCCCGCAAGGTCGGAATAGCATATGCTGAAAAGAAGACTGTCTGGATCTGCCGGAGAAAAGCACGTTCCTTCCGGCTAAACACCAATGTTCTGTTCCGTCTTCAGCTTTTGCGCGGCATATCCCAAAAAGGGGATATAGACCTTCTGAAAACGGGAGGCCCAGTCACGTACGGTATTTTCATTGTGCCATAGAACGACCATTTCTCCCCCAACAAAGAAGCAACGATCAAACAACGAACAAAGAGATCTCAGCATTTCTTCATCAGAAAGCCCTCGTCCATGAGCTGCCACATCCATAAAGATCAGGGGATGTTCTACAACATCCAAAGGCTTGTCCTTTATGACATCATAGACGGGAAATGGAAAACAGGTTCCGCAGCGAAAGCCTTCCCGATCAGGGTATCCAAGTGTAGAATCTCTTTGGATTCCATTTTGCATCCAAACAGCGGGCGTTTTTTCTACATCAAAACACAAATAGTGCTGTCGGCCACAAGTCGGTTTGCTTTCCAGCAGCTGTGCCACCCGGGCCTGTTCCAGAGAGAAGCGATCTGCGTTGTCATAGGTAAAGCGGGACCCATGAAACCCACAGACCATACCGGCTACTTCCACTTTTTTCCGGAATATGGAAAGGGAGGGAAGCTTAGTGACATCATAACGGGCATCGTCCTCCCCCTGCTTCAGGCCCATAAAGTAAAATTCAGCCCGGAATCCATAGTCCTCCGCCAGCTGCAACAGCCGGAAGGCCCCCTGTGCAGAGGGATCTTTTTCCGGAGCGCGGCAGCTGCGGAAATAGGAAACGAGAGACACGAGGGCTAGACGGGGGGATTTTCGCAGCAGCAGATCCCCGCCAAGTATAGAGCGCAACGCAGCCCCCCCGCTGGGAAAGCGCCGGAAGCCGTCCAGGTCATGGGTCAGGCGCAACGAGGGCCTGTGTTCCCCAAACGTCTCCAGAGAAAAGAACTGCTGCAGCTGCGCCCGTAGCAACATGGCCCACTCATCTATAATGGGGATGTCAATAAAATCATATTTTTCTGCCAAGGACCATTTGCAGAGAAATCGACCGTACGAATCTCTTTCTTGAATCAATTGCTCTTCTTTCCGAGATAACAGCAAGAAGGAAACCGTTACAATATCTGCGTGGACAATCATTGCGGAAGAATGTACTTCCGCAAACGGTAAATGTTCTGGCACGAATAACGGGATTTGTCTATTTCCATCCACACTATTCACCATCTGAACTGGAAAGGAACCCTCCATCAGCGGCAATAGTTTGCTTTCCGGCAACAACATCAGTTCGATGCTTTTTTCGCCGCATAACAGGCATACCGCTTCCTCTTGAATTTCAAGCTTGTATCCCAATCTGGGCGCGGCAACCTTCATGAGATGTGCCACGGTATAGCGGATGGCGTTTGGAGTTAGAAACGGCATCATATCTGGTTCACCCTTCCGTAGATGTTCACGTTGAAATAGGCGGCAGTGTCGAACTCCCCGCCTTTGGTTTGGAGTGTTGTCCGTTTTCCTGGAAAGGCCCTGCTCAGAAAGGTTTGTCTCCCGGCTTTTGTCAGAAGGCATGCAGGCGGTATGCCACAGTGGTGATACACTCCATCATGCCGTTGTCAAAGGCAGTATCCGAATCGAAGAAAGGGTTTTGTTCCCGGGTGGTGGCATAGTCGTAATAGGGATTCTCCATTCCGGCGGAAAGCGGGAACTGTGCCAAAAGATCTCCGTAGACCTCCGTGATCCGTGCGTCATCCAGCATGGCCCACAGGCCCAGAAGCAATGAACTGGACAGACTGTATCCCTGCTCTCCGATGCCCTCTTCATTGTAGGAATAGCGATACACGCCGCAGGTCCCGTCCATGAAAGTGGTGGCCAGGGGAGCGCCGTCCACATATTGAATCACATAGTTGATGAATTGATTGGCCAGCTCTTCCCTGCGCTGAGTAAAGAGATCATATTGCTCTTGATAGGTCTGGGCAAGCTGGAAACTAAGCATCCAGGGGACAAATTTGGCAAAATGGTTGCTGTCCAGTACAATGTCATCCCGGGGATTAGGCTGCATATCCGGAGTGATCTCCTTATTGCCGGCATATTGCATATCCGGATAGTCGCTCCATACTCCCACCTGGAACAAAAAGCCGCCTTTTTCTGTTGGCGTAATGATTTCAGGATCTTGATAGACCAAATACCCCAGAAGCGCAGCGTCCTGCAGCAGCTGTGTGTCCTCATAATCCAGAAACTTTGCCACCACCCGGAGATTACACAGTGTAGCCACCGGCAGCAGCTCCAGCCCGGAGATCGCACTGTCAAAGGAACGGGGAAATTCCCTGTGCAGCAGGACCTGCTCCAGCCGCTTGCGGTAGCTTCCAAGGCTGGTCCAGCCATCCATGGTCTCTTCAAAAAAGACCACAGTGTCCTGATAGATGTATTCATAGAGCGCAGGAAGACTCTCCGTCACCTGTCCGGACATGGCACACAGACGCAGATATTGACTGACAAAATAGTTGAACTGCAGCTGATCCCCCATGGAGACAGTATGCTCCCGGTATCCATAGGTGTCCGCTCCGTTGAGATCCTGGGAAAATCGGGTGAAGAACTGATGAAAGGCGTCGATCTTTTCCTGGTCCCGGGAATAGAATGCGTAATGCAGCGGGACCATCAGATAATTTGCCGCATCGTACATATCCCGGGGCGTCCAGAGATCCTCCTGCAGGACTGCCAGAACCGTTTTTTGATACAGTGCCTCTTCCTCTGCAGTCAACGGCTGGGCCGTGGGCAGAGAGACTGCGGTCACATCAAAGCGTTCAGGAGACTCCGGCTGATAATCATACAGCGCCTCTAGCTCCTCCTTTTGGGAATACTCGATATACCAGGAACGAATGCTGTGGTACACTTTGGCAGTCAAAGGTCTTGCCACGGTAAGTGCCACCACCGAAAAGACAAGGGCACACCCGCAGAGGGCAGTGACAATTACCGCTATTTTTTTCCTTCGGGTCATACGGGGACCTCCTTCCCGCCGTCAGTACAGAGCTCGGCATACAGTTCCAGGAGTTTTGCCTCCTCTATGTTCCAGTTAAACGCCTCTTTCACCGCCCTGCGGCCGTTTTCGCCCATACGGCGGGCCTCCTCCGGATGGTCCAGCAAATACCGGATGGCCCCGGTGACCTCCTCCACGTTGCCGGGATCCACGCTGATGCCGAAGCCCCATTTGTCCAACAGCTTCCGGTTAGAGGCATTGCAGGAAAGGATCACAGGGATCCCCATGGCCATGTATTCATAAGTCTTTACATTAAAATTGGTTACGCAGTCGAACTGCGCGCCTCTGGCCATGAGGCAAAGACCAATACCAGACGCATTCAGCAAAGCGGTGATCTCCTCCCGGTTCAGTATCCCCCGGTAATCCACGCAGGAGAATTCCGGCATAGCACGCAGCTGGGCCTCATATCCCGCCGGAGAGAATTTTCCCGCCAGTGCAAGCCGGCTGCCTGCGGCATGGGCCGCCTGGATCGATACAGTGATCCCGCGGGCTTCCGTCAGCCCCCCCACATAGCACACCTGCCGGGGATCCCGGGAGCTCTCCGGGTCATAGCGGTCATAGAGCTCCTCCAGCTTGGGGGTATTATCTACGGTCACCAGCCGCCGGGCCGCTCCGCCAAAAAAGGGTTTGTCCGCCCGCAGACAGGGGACCACCGCAGCGTCCAGCCGATGGACCACATACCGCTCATAATGGGTATATGCCTTGGCTATCAGTGCCGCAGCCCAGTCGGGCAGGTACGGCTTTTTCCGCATTTGGATCTCGTATATCTCATGGCTGTCAAAAATGACAATTTTCCCCCTTTTTTTTAGCTTTAATCCATAGGGGAGCAGTTCTGGTTCGTGAAAATGATAAATATCGGCATCCAGAGATAGAGCCGTTTTATATACCTTCTTGCTGAAGGTGGTCATCCGGGTTAATCGCCCTCCAGAGGGCTGACCAATACCGATGATATGAACACCATCCTCTTCTCTACTGGGTCCCTGTTGGACTAGATAAACATCATACCCGCTTTTTGCAAGAGATTTGCATTCCTTGTGAAAAATGCGAACATCACCGGGAGAATGTGCACTGGTCATATGACAGACCTTAATCATACATGTGACTCCTTTTTGTTCTTTGCGCTTCTTAGAAAAAACCTGTTGCGATCTATTATGAAGGGGCCCACTGCTTGGCTAGGGCAAGCAGCCCGCTTACAGCACCTCGATATTCTCCCGGTTGCAGATGTTCTTGCACACATTCTTACAGTCGAATACCGGCACGCCGCAGCCGCACACCATCTCATAGTCCACTTTGGTGTGGGCGGTGGTAATGATCACCAAGTCATACCCCTTCACCACATCAGCGGTGAGCGCTTCCAAGCCGGTATACCACTGGCCGTTGTGGCGGAGCTTGGGAATATAGGGATCGTAATAATCCGTTTGAGCACCGGTCTTATGGAACTCCTCCATCACCCGGACGGCAGGGCTCTCCCGGTAATCGTCAATATCCTGCTTGTAGGCCATTCCCAGCATCAGCACCCGGGCACCGTTCAAGGCCTTTTTATAGTGGTTGAGGATCTTTCCAGCCCGCTCCACCGTGTATTCCGGCATCCGGTCATTGACCATCATGGACGCTTCGATCATAGATGTGTGGAAGCCGTACTCCCGAGCCTTCCAGCTGAGATAGTAGGGGTCCAGGGGAATGCAGTGTCCGCCCAGGCCGGGGCCGGGATAGAACGCCTGGAAGCCATAGGGCTTGGTCTTGGCTGCTTCGATGACTTCCCAAATATTGATGTTCATTTTGTTGCACAAAATGGCCAGTTCATTCACCAAACCGATGTTGATGTTCCGGTAGGTGTTCTCCAGGATCTTCTCCATCTCCGCAACCGCGGGAGAGGACACGGTGGTGACATCCCCCTCCAGAATAGAACGATACACCATGGCGATGACTTCCACAGCGTCTTCACCAATGGCACCCACCACCTTGGGGGTGTTGCTGGTCTTATAGATGAGGTTACCCGGATCAATCCGCTCGGGAGAGAAGCCAAGATAGAAGTCCGTTCCGCACTTGAGGCCGCTCCCCTCCTCCAGCAGAGGTTTGAGAAGTTCCTCGGTGGTACCGGGATAAGTGGTGGACTCCAGCACTACGATGGAACCTCGGGTCAGGTGCTTGGAGATGGCGATGGTAGAATCCCGGACGTAGCTGATGTCCGGCTGCTGGTGCTTGTCCAGAGGCGTGGGCACGCAGATGGCAATGAAATCCACCTTACAGACTTCGGAGAAGTCCGTGGTGGCCTTCAGCATCCCGGCGGCAACCAGTGCCTTGAGGTCCGCATCCACCACGTCGCCGATGTAGTTTTTCCCGGCGTTCACCATGTCCACCTTTTCCTGCTGGACATCAAAGCCGATGGTGTGGAAGCCGTGCTTGGCCTTGTCCACCGCCAGAGGGAGGCCCACATACCCCAGGCCGCACACGCCCATGGTCAGGGTCTTGTTTTGAATTTTTTCAATCAGTTCTTCTTTCATGGACATATCAGCCAATCTCCTCAACTTCAGATTCCTTGTTTTTGAAGTATTTTTTTCCACAGGATTGGCAAACGGCAGTATCCCCTTCAAAGATTAGTTTCTCTCCGCACTGGCATACATAGCACCGCACAGTGGCGGGCGTGCCGTAGACCAAGGCATAGTCCGGGACATCCTTTGTGACCACCGCGCCGGCACCTACAAATGCGTACCGCCCCACGTCATGTCCACAAACGATGGTGGCATTGGCGCCGATGCTGGCGCCTTTTTTGATGACCGTTTTGCGGTACTCACTCTTGCGCTCAATGAAAGCCCGTGGATTGATCACATTGGTAAAGACACAGGAGGGACCCAGAAAAACGCCGTCCTCACATTCTACACCAGTGTAGACGGAAACGTTGTTCTGAATTTTGCAGCCGTCCCCCAGCTTGACCCCCGGGGAGATCACTACGTTCTGACCGATATTGCAGTGCGCGCCGATGGTGCAGCCGCTCATAATGTGAGAAAAGTGCCAGATCTTTGTTCCCTCTCCGATGGTGCAGCCCTCATCCACGTAGCTGGAGTCATGGACGAAATAGTTCTTTTCCGCCATCACAGCACCTCCAGCACCGCGTCGATCACCCTGCGCTGCTCCGCTTCCTCCAGATACGGGTGCATAGGCAAAGAGAAGGTACGGGCGCAGTAGTCATCGGCATTTTGGAAGGTCTCGCCATAGTGGGGCTCGTCCCGGAATACCGGCAGGGCGTGCTGCGGAGTAGGATAGTAGAGATTTGTAGGAATCCCCTTCTCCTTCAGGTGCGTCACCAAGCGGTCGCGGTGTGCGGTGTCCTGAGCCAGAATGGTATACTGGTACCAGCTGTGCTGTCCGTCTGTCGGAACGGGGGGAAGCACCACCTCCCCGGCAAATGCCGAGGTATACCGCGCCGCGATCTTTTCCCGGTCCCGCACTTCGTAGTCCGACAGGGCCTTGAGCTTGGGCAGAAGGATTGCCGCCTGGAGGTTGTCCAGCCGGGAATTCAGACCCACCCGGATGTTGTTGTACTTCCCGCCTGGACCTTTGCCATGGACGCAGATGGAGCGGAGCAGATCCGCCAGAGCGTCGTCATCCGTGAAGATAGCGCCGCCGTCTCCATAACAGCCCAAGGTCTTTGCGGGGAAGAAAGAAGTCGTGGAGATCGTGCCGAAGGAACAGCACATCTTGCCCTTGTAGGAGGCACCCATGCTCTGGGCCGCGTCCTCCAGCAGCGTCAGGCCATACTTTTCACAGATAGCCCCAATGGCATCGTAGTCGCAGGGATTGCCCAGGAAGTCAACAGCCACTACAACTTTGGGCGTGAGCTTGCCCTCGGCCAGCACCGCCTGAATCTGCCGCTCCAAGCTCTCTGGACAGAGATTGTAGCTGTCCATGGAGATGTCGCAGAATACCGGGGTAGCTCCCAGCATATTTGCCGGTTCCACGGAAGAGATAAAGGTGCAGTCCGGGCAGAAGACCGCATCCCCCGGTCCGATTCCAAAGGCCATATAGGCCGCCTGCAGCGCATCGGTGCCGTTGCCGCAGGTGATACAGTGCTTCCGCCCCACATAAGCCGCAAGATTGTCCTCCAGCTCCTTCACATAGGGGCCGCCGATGAACACGCCTGCATCCAGGACCGCTTGAATGTTTGCGTCGATTTCCGTTTTCAAGGCACGGTACTGAGCCTGTAGGTCGATAAACTGCATATAGTCATTCTTCTTTCTTATTTTGATAATTCTTCTGTCAACGCGTCATTTTCTGTAAGACGGTATTTCTTATTACATCTGGGACATTCATATACGCCGGAGGCAAACAGGAGCTTTTCCCCGCATTCACAGACATACCCATGCTTTTTGGCAGGGGTTCCGTATACCAGAGCATAGTCCGGAACATCCCGGGTGACAACGCTCCCCGCACCCACAAGGGCATATTTCCCCACTTTACAACCACAGACGATGGTGGCGTTTGCTCCGATACTAGCCCCCTCACACACCTGCGTGGGTTTGAATTCCTGTTTTCTGGATATAAAGGCTCTGGGATTCACCACATTGGTGAACACACAGCTAGGCCCAAGAAAGACACTGTCTTCCACAACGGCACCGTCATAAAGAGCCACATTGTTCTTGACCGTCACGCCGTTTCCGATGATAACGCCGCCCTCCACAAAACAATTTTCACCGATATTGCAATGGTTTCCCACCTTTGCACCCGCCATAATGTGGGCGCCGGCCCAAATCCGGGTCCCTGCTCCAATCTCACATCCAGGATCTACTAGACCCCGTTCATGAACAAAGTACGCTTGATCTTCCTTCATACTTCCTTCGTTCCTCCCAAATCGTTCAGACACCCGTTCCGTAATACTCAATATGCTCCTGCTCCATCGCCTCTTTACGGTAGATGTTACGCAGATCAAACAGGACAGGCGTGGCGATGGTCCGCTTGAGCTCCTGAAAATCCAGCGCACTGAACTCTCCCCACTCGGTGGCGATCACGACCGCGGCCGCGCCCTGGATGGCCTGCTGGGTGGAAGCGCACCAGATGATCTGCCGGGATTCGCCCAATTTGCGCCGCGCGTTTTCCATGGCCTTTGGATCATAGAGCCGGAGCACAAAGCGGCCGCTTTCCAAAAGCTCCTCCACCACAGTAATGGCCGGAGATTCTCGAATATCATCGGTCTCTGGCTTGAAGGACAATCCCAAAACCGCAAGTGTGCCACCATCCGGGAAGCGCGCCATGATTTTTTCTGCCGCCAGCCGCTTTTGCCGCTCATTGGCACGAATCACACTTTCCACCACCGTCAGGGGTGCGTTATACTTCACGCCGGTATCTGCCAGCGCCTTAGTATCCTTGGGGAAACAACTCCCTCCGTACCCGGGCCCGGGATGGAGGAATTTGGGACTGATACGTCCGTCCTTTCCCATGGCGGCCGCAACCTCCAGGGCGTTGGCCCCTACATGTTCACACAGGTTGGCGATTTCGTTAATGAAGGTGATTTTTGTGGCCAGAAATGCATTGGAGGCGTATTTAATCATTTCCGCCGTCTCCGGCGTTGTTACCACGATGGGTTTATTGGAACGGGCAAAGACCTGATACAATGTACGCAGGAGCTCCTCTGCCTTCTTCGTGAAAACACCCAAAACAATGCGGTCGGGATTATTGAAATCGCCGACCGCCCGGCCCTCTCGGAGAAACTCCGGATTGGAAGCCACATCAAAGGGAATATTCTTTCCCTGCCGGTGAAGGCGCTCTTCCATCCGGGTCCACAGGGACCGGGCGGTTCCCACCGGAACCGTGGATTTGTCCACCACTAGTTTATAGTCCTGCATGTAATCAGCAATCTCATCCACAGCGCTGTATACATATCGCATATCCGCACTGCCGTCAGGAGCCTCCGGGGTACCCACGGCAATGAAAATCAGCGTTCCGTGCTCCACGGCTTCTTTCACATCGCAGGTAAAACGCAGCCGTCCACTAGAAAGTCCATCGGCCAGCTGGACTTCCGCTCCCGGCTCATAGATAGGGCAGATTCCTTTTTGCAGCTTTTCGATTTTTTCGGGAATAACATCCAGACAGACCACTTCATTGCCCCATTTGGAAAATCCCAGGCCGGCGATCAGTCCCACATATCCGGTTCCAATGACTGTAATTTTCATAAGTGATTTTCATCCCTCTATCACGTTGATAAGCTGCTGCGTAAGACTTCGGAAGTCGTATTTCTCAGCAGTCATTCGGGCATTGTCTCCCATTACACCCCGCTCTTGCTCTGTCATCTCGGCAATTCTGCGGATTCCGGCTGCAAAGTCATCCGGAGTACGTCCACTAGTATCGTTACCACAGTGATTCCTTTCAACAATGCTGTAACCGGGCTTCAATGTGCAAAAAATGGGCTTTCCAGCAGCCAGATATTCAAACATTTTGTTTGCACTGACTCCAAAGCGGTGAAGATCGAAATATTCCCAATGGAGCAGGTTCAAATCTGCTTGGCTAACAATAGACGGGATATATTTTTTCTCGACTTTCCCCTTGAACACTACATTGGAAATTCCCTCATCTTGGACCTGGCCCTCCAGCGTTTGCCGCTCATCTCCGTCGCCCCAAATCAGAAAACGAATCTTGGTATCTGTCAACTTCTTGGCAGTTTCTACAACCAGTCCGAGATTATTCACACGGCGGATAGACCCGGTATAGACCACGCAAAAAACATCTTTCCGCTGTAAATCAGCATCTTCAAATGGAAAGTTGACACGGTTTTCATCAAACACGGCCAAATCCACGCCATTATTGATATGGAACACCTTTTCTCGTGGAATCGTACGATCCCACCCCTGTTCCTTAATATAATCATAGGCGCCTTCCATGGTAAAAATTATCGCGTCAGCCTTTTCATAAATCCACCTCTCACCCTGGTAGAGCAACCAAATCAAGGGGTTGTTTTTGGTCAGGCGAGCAGATTGCGCGACGATGCCTTCCGGCCACAAATCCCGCACCTCGCAGATACATTTGACACCGAAATGCTTGGCCATTTGGATCCCTGCCACCAACGTCAGAGGATGAACAGAGGAGGCATAGATAATATCCGGCTTGCCGTGGATGACGGCGTATTCCTGTGCCGTCTTTTTCACATTGCGGTAAAAGTCTATCATGTTCAGAACTCGCTGCTTGCCGTTACCTGTATAGGGCCTGGCCCTCACAAAAATGTAGGGACAGACAGAATCGTTTTTTTCCATCCATACCTTCCCGGACAAGTCTATGGTCTTGCTGCTGTTGTGTATCGTACTAGCACAAAAAATCCTAGGAGTGTATCCCGCCTCTGACAGATATTTGGCAAAATTGTAGTGTCGCCCGCCCTGGTCAAAATAGGTGTTGGTGGCGTAATGGTTCCAGATCCAAACGTTTCTTTTCATGCTCATCCTATGTTCCTCTTAATGAATCTGACGCAGCAGCATAAACGCCTCGCTGCTGCCCATGCCCCACTGCAATCCGCAGGAGCGGTCCGTCTCCCGGACGTACTGGGCGGAGCGGGGATGGGGATAGGCCCGTGCCTCCGTCTGGTAGGCCAACAGAGCCGCCTCTTTCCGATCGGCGTAGTCGGTGATGTCTACCATAGTATTGGGCAAAAACGCCGTGTCGGAGAGCTGGGGGGTCCACTCCGTGGAGGAGGGCACCCGGTAGCAGTACAACTCCCGCACCGTCTGTCCCGGCACCGGGCGCACCGCCACCAACGTGGAGCGGTAGACCATCTGGTGGTCCAGGTTCACGTCCCCGTAAAAATGGGTGTACACAACCTCCGGCGCCACGGCGTCCACCGTCTCCTCAATGAGCTGGTTCACCTCCACATGGGCCACGGTGTCCAGCCGCATGTCCGGCAGCGTGCCGAAATGCACTTCTTTTACCCCCAGCAGGGCATTGGCCCGGCGGGCCTCCTCCTGCTTCTGGGCCAGGATCTCCGGCAGGCGGGGGTCATTTCGGTACTGGGCGGTGCAGCCGTCGGTGACGATGAGTACATGCACCTCGTCCCCCGCCGCTGACAGCTTGGCGATGGTGCCGCCCATGCCGTAGACCTCATCGTCCGGATGGGCCGCGATGACCAGGATCTTCATATTACACCTCCTCAAACCGCTTGCGCACCGGCCGGGCGGGATTTCCGTAAGCGATCACGTTTTCCGGAATGTCTTTCACCACCACACTGCCCAGGCCCAGCATGGCCCGGTCTCCGATCTTCACTTGGTTCCGGATGATGTCTGCCGCGATGTGGCAGTCTTCCCCGATCTCCGCACTGCCGCTGACGCTGGTGGGGACAAGGATCATGGAATTTTTCCCGATGACGCAGTTGTGGGCGATGTGGACCAGGGCGTCGATCTTCACCCCGTCGCAGATGACGGTATCGTCGATGGCACCCCGGCTGATGCATACATTTTCACCGATGTGGACATCGTCGCCGATCTGCACGCCGCCGTAATGCTTGATCATGTGCTTTTCCCGGTTGGGTCCCACGGTATAGTTATATCCCCGCTCTCCGATCCGGGTGCCGGAGTAGATGGTGCAGTTTTTTCCGATGCGGGTCCCGTTGCGGATGGTTACCTGGTGGTGGATCACCGTTCCGTCCCCGATGGTCACGTTGCCCTCAATGACGCAGCCCACGCCAATTTTCACGCCGCTGCCCAGCTTGGCCGCAGGCGAGATGAAGGACTGGCGGCGCTGCTGCTGCGGGTCCGACGTGATACCGGTGATCTCCTCCGACGCGCTGTGGTCGAAGAACCCCTCGATCAACGCAAAAAATGCCGCCCTAGGGTCTTCTACGAACAAAGCGGCTTTCGCTGCCTCCGGCTGGGGCTCCTGCTGCGTGAGCAGCAAAAGGTCGATCTCTCCCGGGTGAAAGTTTGCCGCGTAATCCGAAAAGCTCCGCTCCGGGACGATAAACGTCATGGTACCGGGACGGTAATGAAATAGGC
>CDZK01043133.1_pt1 | contig 14224 bp, 15 predicted proteins | sample 557401 | NCBI WGS metagenome assembly CDZK01 (sample SAMEA3182108, study PRJEB8094) | gut metagenome | biome: human; feature: gut; material: Stool; isolation source: human stools | place: Canada | collected 2013-04-25 | reverse complement strand
GTGCCGCGCAGCGTGTAGCTGTCAGCCTCGACCCATGCCGGATAATAGTAGTCCTGCGTATGGAATTGCGAAAGGTAATCCACGGAACCGCTCGTACCCTTGTTGTCTGTCCACTGCACCTCCATGCCGGCAGCGCGTGGACGGTAATAGGTCACGGCATAATCCTGTGTCGTTTCAGGCTTACCGTATTCGGAGCCTTTCAGCTCGTACCATGTGTCGTTCGGCAGTCCGTCGCCGTTTTCGTCCTGCATGACCCATACGATGCCCGGTTCGGACGAACCGTCGAACGAGTTGCCGGCAATCCCGATGTTGTAATCGCCGTCGTTTTCGATGCTGTGGTCGAAACCGACGACCAGATAGCCGCCGAACGCACCCAGCGATACATAGGTGTTGAGTTTCATCTGAGACTCGGCATAGGCGCATGCGGCGTCCATCGTCGTTACGTCATAGCGTTCGTTGACGAATTGTCCGGGAGCGGCAAGGAACTCATAGACCTTGTTCCAATCCTTGCTGCTTGACGACGACCCGGCACGGTAATAGCGACCTGCGGCAGGGCACACGTTGACCGTCAACTCTTGCGGAACCGTAAGGTAGGAGTTTTTCATTTCGACTTTGACCGTGTACGTTCCTTCGGCCGATTCGGAGAAGATATAGACGGGATCAGACGATTGTTGCACTTGTTTGCCGTTTACCGTCCATGTATAGGTCGCATCGAATGCGTTGGTAATGTCGAACGGCATCAAGCGTATGCGACGTCCCGAGGACATATTGAAAATTTTCTGGTCAAACGTCCAGCTGAAAGGCATTTCATCGATCGTGCAGACCTTGACCTTGAACTCTTTACTGTCTTCGCCGTCTTCATTGCAGGTAGCGAATTGGAGCGTATATTCTCCGGCTTCGGACGCGTCGAATGTAAATTCCTTTTCGGAGGAGACCTCTTTGCCGTTCACGCTCCAGGTGCAGGTCGTGGGGATCGAGGTGTCGATCACGGAGGGTTTCAGCGTCAGCGGACTGCCGACCAGAATCGTATACCCTTTTTCGGGAACCGGCAGGCTGATCGTCGGGATTTCCAGTTCTACCACATCCACACGCAACTCCTCGGAGGCCGTGCCGTAACGGTTCGACACTTGGAGGAGCACGAACAACTCGCCTGCGGTTTGTTCGCACACCGTAAGGGCGGGTTCCGTGCCGACGACTTTGCCGTCGATTTTCCACACATAGAGTGCCTTGTCCGCGTTTTCATAAGCGGGGCTGATCGTCAGCTCCCGACCCGATTTGATAGTGTAAACCGCATTCTCGCTGTCGAGCGTGATACGGGGTGCCGTCTGCGAATCGACCTCGATCACATCGTCTTTGTTGCAGGACGACAACACGAACAGCGCAGCAAATAAACAGGATAACAGTTTTTTCATCTCTTTATGCCTTATTTGTTAATATACGCTTCGGAGAAACGGTAGGCGAAATCGATTCCGGCCGGGCTGGCGCCTTTCTGCGTGGGATAGGAAAAATGGTTGATTTCCGATGCGGAAGCTCCGCTCACGTTATAGGTATAGATATTCGAATCGACGTAGCTCGACTTGCCGACCCACAACACATTGGTTGTCGGATGCTGCCCCATGATGCCGTAAATCGTTTCATTTCCAGATAGATATTGGTAATCGATGGTCTGCGTCTGATAGTTGTACCGCGTTGCGCTCGTGGCGTTGAAAGCATCGGTATCCACAAAATAAAGATAAGGATCGGTGAAACTGGCGCACATGCCGATAGCCGGAGACCATGTTGCGATCGGGAATCGAACGCCACCGGAAAGTTCTTTTTCCTGTATGACCGTGCCCGAGTGATCGATACCTACGATCATCGGATCGGAGGTCAGGGTTCCCATATTCGGGCTCGTGCCGGAATAGGTTCCGGCAAGGGCGAAATAGATATTGCCGTCGGCACCTTTCACGATGCCTTTTACCTGCCGGCCCTCGTAGGTCAGCCGCTTTTCTACCGTTCCGCTTTCGGCATTGAGAATAACCACGCTGTGTCCGCATCCCGCATAGATCTTACCCCGTGAATAGACCATGCGGGTTTTGATCGCGCCTACCGAAGTAAAGGTTCCAAAGGTACCTTCGAGGGTCGCGCCGATTTGCACCGAATTTTTACCGAGGGTCAGGGCGACTATGCCCGATGTACTTTCCATGCCTGAATCGGAATACTGAACATAGGCTTTCGTTGCACTCACAACGACCAGATGCTGAGGCCATGTGCCTTTGTCTTCGGGAGTTTTGAATACCAGCGGGTCGGCGAATTCCATGCGCATCGTTCGGGCATCGCACACGACGAAACGGCCTGCGCCGCTCATGCGGTCGCCGTTCTGGGTTAACAGATAGATTTTTCCGTTGGCCATGAACATATCCTGCACGACGTTGCCGATCTCCAATCCGCCGTTGGCCTGCTCGAATACCTCCCGGTACTCCTTGCCGGCCTTGTCGTAGTAGACCAGCATGCCGTTTACAGAAGTCATGTTGCCCTCGCAGACTACGAACGTACCGTCCTTGTCCGTGTAGTCCACCGAAGCGCACACGTCGGCCGAGGCAAAGACCGTGTTCCCTTTTTTATCGATCCCGATCAGCGTGATGATGCCGCCGGAGTAAGCTGCATCCGAAGCTGCCGGAGCCTGCACGGTCACGCTATTCTTCGCAAGGTTCAGCGTTGCCTTCCACCCTTCGGGAACGTTCATAAAGTCGGCGGTTTCCACGTCCGTCGTATTCAGCATCAGCGTCTTTTTCTTGCCGAAGTCGAATATGAAGTACGAACGGCCGTCGTCGGGCTTTACAAAGCCGAATGAGGACACCGAAGTTTTCGGAATGACGATTTCCGTGCCGTCGGTGAGTACGAATGTCACGGCATCGTCGCCGTCGCTGACCGATTCGAAGAACGAGTCACCGTCTTTTCCATTACTTCCCGTCGCTTTTACATCGTTGCCGGCCGCATCTTTAATACGCGCTCCGTCCACAGTCCAGTAACCGTCGGCATCGACGGCTATTTCGGGTTTCGAGCCGTCTTTGCCGGCTACCGGGATTTTGTTCCCGTCCGCGCCGGTCAGCCAGTTGCCTTTGCCGCCGATCGTCCAGTAATAGACTCCTTCGAACAGGTCGATACCGACCTCCGGGGCATTCGTGCCGTTTTTAATTTCGACGGTTTTGCCATCGTTGAAGGTAATCGTGTACCCTGTCGCCGTTTCTTCGACAGAGGTGACAGTTTTTTGCCGATTCAGTGCATCGACAAGGGTTTGGAGCGTTCCGATCTCTTTGTTGATCCGGGCGAGTTCGGTTTTGATATTCCCGATCTCATTCCATAAATCGTCGTCGTCATACGAGCAGCTCCACGTCGAAACGCCGAGCAGCACAATCGTCAAAAGGGTAAATAGTTTCTTCATTCTGTTTTATTTTGATTTGACAATAAAAAATCAACCGTATCCTTTCGGGATACGGCGCAACAGAAATTCAAAACGGATTTACACCTTCGAAAACGTCCAATGTTTTTTTCGCACCGGAAAGCCGGCAACAGGGAAATCGCAATTTTGATTTTCACCCGTAATCCCGCAGGCAGCAAATCCAATAAAAAGCATCGGCAGGTCTTCTGACTTGTTCCGGTTTCACGCCTTCCCAGCCTTTCGGCCAGTGGCAAAGATTGTGAAACCTCTTGCGCTCCGTTCGGAGCAGGAACTTACAGCAACGGGTATTGTCGCAGATTTTCACTGCATTCCCTTTTCATTCCGCATCACGGCCCGGCGGGTGTGATTTGGAAACCTTTGCGACGGCAAATATACGAATATTTTTTAATTCGGTATCCTCGATACAAAAAACAACCCTATTATGTTTCCTGATAACCATGCGGCTTATCTCTTTTTCTTCGCCGGTTTCGCCGCCTGCTGTGCCTGTATTTCCGTTTGCAGTTGAATGTACCGCTGTTCGAGTTGTTGGTATTTCGCTTTCCAAGGCCGGGCTTCGAGGTAGCAGTAGCCTACGGCGAACACAAGGAACAGCATCCCGATCAGCAGCCACATAACACCTTTGAGCGTCCGGACAGTCGCCCGAACTCGTTTGGTTTGCTGTTCCAATGCGTCGGCAAACTCTTCCGTTTTGGTATCGAGTGCGGCTGTATCGACTTTCAGCACGGTCGATTTAATGTCCTTGAACATCCGGTTGTACATTGCCGCCGTTCTTTCGGCCTGCTCCCCGACTTTCTCCAGCCGGCCGATCTCGCCGATCAGGTTGTCGGCCAATATCTGTCCGCCTATCTCCTCCCGGTCTGCGCGTAGTCTGCGGGGTTTTCTATCTTGAGATTCCATGCGCTTTCTTCTTTTTCTTTTTACGTTTTAGCATTTCGTACCACTCGGCAAGTGTCGGATCGTAGTCGCTGATCGAGGGTGCCGCCATTGTTCCGATCGCCTCGCCCACACTTTCGATCAATGTTGCGCCGAGAGATGGAGCTTGGTGCTGCTCGTGTCGCGGCTGCGGTGGCTCCGGGGTTTGCTGCTGTATCGAATAACGTGGCACTTTACTCGTACCTTTCTGCCCGTCGGCGGTTATCCCGAATTGGTTGAGCAGCGATCGGTAGCCGAACTCGCGTCCGATCTCCGACGCTTTAAACGTCTGTCCGGCATACTGAAACCGCAGTCCGTAAATCCGATCTTGCTTGTTCTTCATCGGGTCTATCTTTACTCCCAGCTGTCGCAATGCGGTTAGAAAGTCTTTAATATCCTGATAACCTTTACCCAGTTCTCCATAGGCGATCCGTTGCAGACGTTCTTTGATGGCCTGCCGCGTCGGGTCGGCATGTTTCGCCGTGTGCTGTTTCAACTTGTGTACGTCGTTGGCGATGGTCAGCCCCATCTCGCGGCTGATCTCCTCGGCAGCCCGAGCCGAACGATTGCCCATAAAGGTTGTGTCGTACACCTTGCCGTTGATGCCGATGCGGTTTGCGATCAGGTGGATATGCAGATTATCCGTATCTTTATGCGTGCAGGCCAGTCATTGATGTTCGCCCAGATTCATTTTATTGGCGAAAGCCCGCACGATTTGGAACAGGTCGCCCGTCCGGAGTTTCGTTTCATCCTGCGGGGCGATACCAATCTCGAAACGTAGGTACTTATTCTTACATCGTTCGTTGTGGCGGTTGACCATTTCTAACTCGCTCACGATTTCGCCGGGTTCCCGGCTTCCGAGCAAATTGGATGCGATTACCTGCCCGAGTTTCTTTTCGCGCAGGGCGTAGTGTATCGCGTTGCTGCCGTGTGCAATGGCTTTTCCCTTGGCTATCATGGTTTAAGTTTTGAGGTTAGAAAAAACGGTTGTATAAGGTTTTGGCTTCAGTGAGAAATTCTTCGATAACCCGATACAATGCCGGGTCGCGGTTTCGGATGAGGTTGCTGATCCGCGCAAAGCCGAGGTTCTGGTCTTTGAGCGTGATGAAGTATTGCCGCTCTTCGGGTGTAAGCCGTCGTGCCGCGTAAATCTTTCCGTGCAGGGCTTGTCCCCGGCAATACTCGGAAAGGTTTTTGCCGGATGCCGCAGCCTGCCGACGGATGATCTTTTTTTCACCCTCCGTACACCGGAATTTCAGCAGGACACTCCGGGCAACGGTTGCTGTTTTCTTTTTTGGTTTCATAGGTGCTTGGTTGTAAAAATCTAACAAGGCGGATCGAGAACGAAGTGATTGTCCACCGCTATCCCCCGACCTACAGGGAGCGGGGCAAGCGCAGTTTGAGGACACTTGTGGCCACAAACTGACGTCTTGCAAAACAAAACCACGGTACACTACCGTCGCTGCTTGGGACCGAGCTCCGGGATGTTGTGGGTCGGTTGCGGTTGTTGTTTCCGGTCAGCTTGCCGTACCGTTGCTTGCCAGGCTTGCAGGTACTCGTTCAAGTCTTTATAGTTCCGGAAAAACGATTGATCGACCGCTTCGACGGTGGGCGCGAACTGTTGCACTTGGGCTGCCGCTCGGCGGCCCGCTTCGTCATTGTCGAAGAAGGTATGTACAGTCCGATGCCGTTTGAGAAACGGCAAGGCTTTCGGCAGATTGACAACCGAGTTCAGCACCGCCGTGTCGATGCGCAGGGGTTCGGGTATCTTCAGCGTGAGGTAGGAAAGAAAGTCCATAAATCCCTCGAATGCGATCACGGTATCGGAGCGGTTGTCGATGGTGGTGATGTGTTTGGGGCTACTGCAGCCTTTGAACCTTTCGGAGCGCAGCTCCCACCCTCCGGCATCATTTCGGAACCCGACGGCGAAAAAGGTTTTGCCGCCAATGGCATAACGCACCTCCCGGCAGTAGGACGATGCGATGGCTGGGTCAATACACCGACTTTGGAGGTAGCCGACGAGTGCCGGGTGATGGAGCGGCGCATCGAATAGGATGCGGAGCGCGGGGGCAACCGATATTGCCGGAACCGGCATAGCGGATGCTGTCATTTTTATTTCACTGTTATCGAGTGAGTGTACGGCCTGCATGAAGTCGCAGTTTTCCATCCGCATCACGAGGTCGATAATCGAGCCTCCCTCGCCCGTGCCGAAGTCGTACCAGAGGTTCTGCACGTAATCGACCTTGAAGCTGGGCGTATGTTCGGCCCGAAACGGTGAACGGTAAAAACCGCAATGGGCGTTCTCCCGCGTAGGCTGTATGCCCCGTTGCGAAAGATAGTTGCGGATCGAGAGGCGTTTGATTTGATGTATGTCGGTCATAATTGTGTCAGAATGTTTAGAATGTCGTGTAAAAATCTGTGAAATAGGAAAATACCGTCTTACACTGTTCTTACGCCCGGTTTCGGTGGTTAGGCTGTAAGAGCAAGTTAGACTTTGTAAGAGAGTTTGTAGGATATATAAGTATTTATTAAATAATAAAATAGATTACATACCTAACAACCTTACTGCGAGGCTCCGCATTTAATCAGTTCATCGAGGATCTCTCGCGTGACGGTATAGACCCGCGCAGTCTTACTGTCCCGCCTTACTATTTCACCGTTGTAGGTGATTGCATAGCGCGTGTAGTAGGTCGGCGGAGCAGGCAACAACCGCCAATTCTCCGCGAGGATGCGCCGCACCGACGGATGATCGGAACGAATGCCGCGTATCTCCAGCATATTTACCATGTCACTCACGTCGAAACGGTATTGCTCCAACTCCTGCGTGTCCATAATGTCGCGGATAATGGCGATCATCTCCGCTTCGGTCTTGCTGCGGTTGTAGTGGATGATCCGACGCAGGGCTTCGGTTGCCAGCAGGCGCGGTGCAAACCACATCCGGGATTCCTGCTGCGTCGAGAGCGTCCGGTGCAACAGAAAGAATAGAAAGCCCGGCAACTCCCGGCGCATATCGGCCAGCAGGTTTTGGTTGTCGTGCGTAAGCGTCGGTACACGCCGCACCCAATAGCGCGTTTCGCCCGACTCGATTAGTACAGGGTTGCGCTCGTTGTTGGAGCAAAGCACGAACTTCCCGAAAAACTCCACCTCGCGCCGATCCTTGCCTTTTGCCTCGGCTTTGTAGCTGCGTGCGGTCGAGAGGTTCTTGATACGTTCTGAATCCTCCACACGGTTTAGCAACACTTCGTCCACGCAGACCAACAGCTTGCCCGTCCAGTCGTCGTTGAACTGCGACCGGAAATCCTCGTTGGTATTGAAGGTTACATTACCCTCGAAGATCAGCTTGAGGAAGTTCAGAAAAGTGGTCTTGCCCGTATTGCGCTCCTGCGACACCAGCAGCAGAATCGGTAACCGTTGTTGCGGTCGCAGGTAAAGCAGTTGCAGGTAGTCGTAACCTAACTCGACTTGCTCGCCGAAGATATGCGCAAGAAACTCCCGGATGTGCGGAAACTCACCCTCGACGGGAGCAGTCGAGATCGGCTCGTAACGATTCAGAAAACCGTGTATCTCTCGCTGATAGTCCGTGTGACTGGGCACGGTGCAGAAACCGTCGTACTTCAGGATTTTGGCGATATAGTCCTTGCCGAAATCCTGCCGCAGCGTTTCTACATTCCACGGGATCAATGTTTCGATATTTTGCCCGTTGCTCAAGGGCAGGAGCACCCGTTTGAGAATGGACGTGCCTATGCGCAGGTAGGGAATCTCCGACGGCTTATCTTTCACCGTGACCTCCTTTCCTGCCTGTACGGATCGCCTCGACCTCTTCTTGCTTGTAGCGTTTGCGACCGCCGAATGGGTATGACTTGATATACCCGGTTTTCTCCCAGCACCAAAGCGTGGAAGAGTCGATTTTAAGAACGGCCAACACCTCTTTCCGCGAAAGGAACTCTTCGGCTGGTGGTTCTTGCGGCACGGGGCGTAATGCCCCTGCCGCCTCTTTGAGGATCGTCCTCAAGTCGTCCAGTTTGACTGTAACGCTTACATTCGCCCCGGACTCCAATAATTCTCTAAAACTCATAATTGAATTTTTTAGGATTAAACATTATTTTCTCGTTCCATCCGATTGGAACAGGGGCAAAGATTAGGGGAGAAAATGCAGGGAAAAAGGAATTGTAATGGGACTGGAAATATCTTTTTATGGGGTTGAATTACAGTTATATAAAAACAATAAGGGATTTGCAGCAATGCAAATCCCTTATATTTCCCGGTAAGGACGATTATTTGATCTTCTCTTCCCGTGCTATCTTGTAGGTGTATCGTTCGTTATGGGTGAATTTTTTATAGAGTGTGCTTGGGTCTGAATCCTCAAGTAACTGAAATACGTGGATAAGCCACTGAGCCGTTTCGGGTTGCTGTGCTACTGCGAAATGATTCCATGCATTCCATCCATAATGGCACAAGTCGAATTTGTCGATACCCTGTGTTTTTATCTGCGGGGAACCAGTATTACTAATCTGGCCTTTGGCATATTGTTCAATACACTTGTGCAGTATTTTCAAATCATCTTCGGCTACATAACCGGTTAGTACCGTGTCGGAATAACGGCAAAAGGCGTCGATCTTTTGTTGCAGGACGGATTCTTCCGGTAAGCGGGTGTCAGGTTGTTGCTGAATCTTTATGCGCTTAAAGAGGATAGAAAACAGCTGCTCTACAAGTTCCTGAAAAAGCAAATAAAGTAAAACGGCTCCGGCCAGTATGATAAAGAATACAAGGTTTGCCGTACCTATATCTCCCGAAAATTTTAAGGCAGAGAATCTGCCGATAGCACCCAGAATAAGTGCTGAAACGCCCACCCCGATCCACGGAATATACCATTTTTTATCTTTATTCGCCATATTTATAGTTTATCCATATCATCATCATTCTCACAAGCTGATCGATAGTATTGTTTTCTTCGAGAATAGGCATGATCAAACCGCACATCCCAGTTATTCAATTATGATCCGAGGCTTTGATTTATATAACCCGTGTTTAATACAGCGTGAATAGGGAAAAACTTTCTCTATCGAAGTCTTAATCATTTCATATTCCGTATCGTCACATATAGGATCTACGCTGATTGACTTAATCATCTGCTTCATGGTTTCAGAGGAGAAAGCTAAAAACTGTCTGTGATTGACATTGAGTTCGGTATCATGCCAAATAGCGTCTTTATTTTCATCAACGAGAAACATACGGACTTCCTCCTCGTATTCGAACGCTTTTCTTTTTATCAATAGCAAATTGAGAAACTTATCAAGCGAAAAGTCGTTGAAATATCTTCGGTAAAGAGGGTTCTTTTGGAGATGCAGACCGTCTATCTGTTTTGAAGTGTAATCATATAAGGCATTTCCAAGATAAATTTTTCCTGAACGCAACCCACGATCCAATGCTTGTAAAAGGGTGGAGCGCCGAAACTCAAATCGGATCGTACGCGAAGCAATACCGGTATCTTTGCTGCTGTACATTCGCCATGCGGCCTCGTTTGAAACCTGTTGTGTAAAGCACGTACAATAGATGCGGTGAGGTTTGAACCCCTCAATGTTGTTAAAATCCGCAGTATAAAAACGTTTTTCATAGGGGTCGCTCCATGCCGATGGTTCGTTCATTAAGAAACGACCGGTTTTAAGAAATTCTATTGCGTATTTTACATTCATGTATTTGTAAAGTACGTGGGTTTGGGAGGATTGTTTTTCCCCAAGCCAGAATATGTTATCATAACCATTCATTTTCTGTGATACCGGCCCGATTTCCATATCTCGATTATTTTTAGTCATGCCATAACAAAAGTAGTGTTATTTGCGAAAAATGCTATTAACTAATCGAGAAACCCGATCAGCTCTTTTTTCATCTCCTCGTCGATGTCGCGGTAACGGGCGAACGCCTTACTTCCCTCTTTGTGGCCGCTCAAAGCCCCGACCAAATTAGGGTCTTTCACTTTCTTGTAAATGTTGCCGATAAAGGTACGTCGCGCCATGTGTGACGATGCCACTTCGTAAAGGGGCCTTTGCACCTCCTGCCGGGTTTGCTGGTCGAGTACCGTTACGATGCGATCCAGTCCGGCGCGTTGAAACGCCTCTTTGATTTTACGGTTATAGTGCTGCTCCGTGTTGAACGGAAATAGGCTGTCGCGGCTGTACTCCTGATATTTGGCAATGAGCTTTAATGCCGTATCATTTAGTGGAACGCGGACGGTAATCGGACGATCCTCTTTGGTCTTGCGTGGGATATATTCGACAGCATCGTTGATGATACTGCGGTAGGTCATTTTATAAAGGTCGCTCACGCGGCAACCGACAAGGCATTGAAATACAAAAATATCCCGCTGGGTTTCTACCTCTTTATCATCGGACAGGTCGGTTTCGAGCAATTTGTTGCGCTCCTCGTTGCTGATATAAATGGGTGTGCCGTACACTATCTCGCCAATGGTGAAATGCTTGAACGGGTTATTGACCGTAAATCCGTTGTCGATTGCCCAAAGAATGAACGCCCGGAAACGTGTCAGCATGTCGGCCACCGAGTTTTGTCCGCGCGGTTGGGGCATCCCTTTCGGCACTTCGTTACCCGCTGCATCGAGCGTGGGCGGCCGTTTGCGCTTGGGTGTTTTTACGGCGATTTTTGCCGAGTAAGGATATTGTTCGTATATATCCGGGTATTGCAGAAATACCGATTTTTCGTCGAGCAGGAAATCTTCGATCTGTCGCAGCAGTTCCGGTGTCAGGTTGGCGAATGAAAGCGTAAATCCCCGACCTCCGCTTTTCTTCTTGTATAATTCGAAGCGGTGCAGACAGCGGGCTAACACCCGGAAATTCTTTAGACGCTGCTCCGACAGCTTATGCGCGGCAAGATAGGTGTCGATCACGTCGAAAAAGGATTTTTCAAACTCCCGCTTCGCTTTTGATGGTTTGTGAAACTTGCGAATCAACTTTTCGAGATACCCCTTGTCAATGCCGGTTTTATCCTCTGCAGCCTGAACTGCTTTTTCGAGGTGTTCGGTCAGTGCTTTCAACGCGTCCTTTTTCTCCAGCAGTTTTTTCTGCTCGTCACCGGGAATGTTCGGGATGTTTATTTCGTTCTTCTTGCCCCAGCGTTTCGCATCGACCCAAATGCCCGATCCCACCCGGATTCGATTCTCCTTGCTAACGTAAACCCGCATATATATTTCAGACTCTCCTGCGGAATCTTTCTTGCTGCTGAGATTGTAGTAGGTCTTGCCCATCGCTCTTTTTTCTGCAAGGTAAGAGATAGTTTGATAATATGCAAAAATAGCCGGGCACTTATTGGGCATTTTTACTCCGAACTACTAAAAACGCACTCAAATACATTCAATCAAAAACAAACTATATTCATTGATATACAGAATATTATATATTAAATCCGAACGATTGATTTTTGCTGTGTTTTGACGTTTCAAAACCGGCTCCGGGTACATGGAAAATCGCTTAATTTGTTGATTATAGCAAGTTAAGCGATTTTTGTTTTGATGAAATTCCCCACGTTTTCCCCGCAGACAATTTTATCTTTTTGGAACGAAGTGTTAATGTATTACTGAATTTGACATTAAGGTATATAAAAAATGTAATAAATTCAGATTTTCACTATATTTGTCGCGTCAGATATCTATTGCAATATGAATTCAAAAGTATTATTTTCTGCCGTGTATCTGTTGGCGGCAGTACCGTCATCTGCACAAACGGATGCCCCTTGGTTTTTGTCCGCTTCCGATTCGCTATGCGGAGTCCGTCTGACAGAGATTTGTGCGGCAAGAGGTAAAATTCCCCCCCCCTCCCGAAAAAAATCTGAAATAATCGTCGCCGTCATCGACGGCGGGTTCGATGTTTCGCATACGGCTCTTGCGGATTTCATCTGGACCAATCCACGCGAACAGGCTGCTAACGGCCGTGATGACGATAAAAACGGCTATGTAGACGACATTCACGGCTGGAATTTCCTCGGCAATGCTGTTGGAGAGAGTCTTCGAAGGGCCGGCACGGAACCTTTCCGGGAATACAAACGGCTTCGGCCTCGCTTCAAGGACGCTGATACAAGCCGCCTTACTCTTTCGGCAAAGGCCGAATATGCCTATTATAAGCAGATGGAACGGGCCGCCCGGCTCGATACCTACATCAAATTTACCGAATATCAGCGTATTCGTTCCGATGCTTTCCGCATTTGCGATTCATTGATGCGCCTGAAATACGGTGATCGAGAAACAACGGTCGCCGATTTTCAGCGTCTTGAATTGGCCGACACGACCGGGCTTGCGCTGCCTCTGTCGATTGCGGCTTCCACACCCGTTATGTTCACACCCGACATGCCGTGGCACGAAGCGCTGGAAAAGATCGACAGCGAATATCGTTTGTCCGCCGTACGTGTGGCCAGCCTCGATTCCCTGAATGACGATCCTCATATAAAATTGGGCAATCGCCCGGACGATTTCCGGAATTTCCGTTACGGAAACAATCTTATCGGCGACGATCCCTATCATGGGACGATGGTTGCCGGAGTGATTGCGGCGTGTGCGGCGACGGCCGGGGAGTTGCCGCGCCCGGTAAAGATCCTCTCCGTCCGTGCCATTCCCGAAGGCGATGAATACGACCGCGATGTAGCTGCGGCAATCCGTTATGCGGTGGATAACGGCGCAGAGGTGGTGAATATGAGTTTCGGCAAGTACCTATCGCCTCACCGGGATGAAGTACTGGCTGCGATGAAATATGCCCGGAGCAAGGACGTATTGCTGGTTATGGCCTCCGGCAACGACGGCGTCAATGTCGATGTCCGTCCGATATTTCCGACTTGCCGGGACACGAAAGGACGCCGTCTGGAAAACCAGATCGTCGTGGGGGCCTCGACGCCCGACGGACGGGTCGCTTCTTTCAGCAACTACGGAGCGGAAAATGTGGATCTGCTCGCCCCCGGAGAAAATGTACGATCGACCGCTCCCGAGGGCGGATACGATACGGCGCAGGGAACGAGTATCGCTGCGCCGATAGTTTCCGGTGTCGCAGCGGTCTTGCGGAGTTTCTATCCCGATCTTTCGGCTCGTGAGATACGGGAAATTCTGATTCGTACCGTTACGCATTTTCCGGCGGACGAGATGCCTGTTCCCGGGAAATCCGAAACTTCCCGCATGATCCAGGGGCGTCAGGTCTGTCTCGGTGGAGGGATTCTCAATGCGCAGGCGGCCATGAAAGAGGCGTCGAAAATCAGCAAATTCGGAGAGCGATGAAACGGTTGCTTGTATTTTTAACGGTATGGAGTCTTTATCCGCTCTGTGCTCAGGAATCCTATATGGCGCGGGCCGACCGCTTTTCGTCCGATTCGCTCGGTGGATTGATCCGTAACCAATATGTTTCGGTTCAGTGGATCGGCGAGGAGTGCCGTTGGTTCCATTATACGTCGGATGACGCCGATGCACGCCGTTATTGGTTGGTCGATACCCGCACCTGGCGGAAACGCCCGCTGTTCGACAGTTTCTCGATGACGCGGCAGTTGGCCGCATACGCCGATTCATCACGGATGCCGACCCCGAAGGAGTTACGGCTCTACGGCCTTGAATTCGATTCTTCCGATCCCCGCGGTTTTACGTTCGATTTCAATAAGCACCGGCTGCACTACGATGGCCGAAATGGCAAACTGAGCGAAAAGCCCCGGCAGGATGCTTCCCGCGGGAATCTTTTCTCGCGGGGCGACTATCGGCGCAGCTACTCCGCCGACAGCTCGTATTATGTTACGGCTGTCGGTCATGACCTCATGCTCTTTCGCGGAGATGGAAGCGACAGTGTACGGCTGACCCACGACGGGGAGCGCTATCATTCGTTCTCCACCGGCGGG
>CDZK01025277.1_pt1 | contig 14297 bp, 14 predicted proteins | sample 557401 | NCBI WGS metagenome assembly CDZK01 (sample SAMEA3182108, study PRJEB8094) | gut metagenome | biome: human; feature: gut; material: Stool; isolation source: human stools | place: Canada | collected 2013-04-25 | reverse complement strand
CCCCTGCCATATCGGAGTTCTACAAGATCCCGGCCCTGGTCTCCCAGACCATCGACGGCTTTCCGCAGAGTTTCAAGCTGGAGGTTCCGGAGTACAGTATCCTCCACGGGACGCCTGACGCAATCCGAACCGGACAGCACCGTTTCAAACTCACTTTTACTCAGATGCCTTTTGTCCTGCTTTTCCTGCGCCTGTTCCCGTTTCCGATCCTGCTCCAGGAAGTCTGCGACCTCCTTTGGCACTGATACTTGCTGGCCACTATAGGTAATCACGACAGAGTCGCTCATTTGCATCCTTTCCGCTTTCCACGGAAAGGCGCACACCCGCGCTGCCGGCACAGCGCCAAATACTGAAGACCTTCATGGAAGTTCCCTTCGTTCAGGGTGGTTGTGGTGCCCTACGAGGCTCATGAATGTCTGAGGTCCCACCGGGGTGTGGACCTCACCGGAAAGCTGCGAGTTTTGGCTTTCGCCTGATTTTAATATAGAACAAACGTTCCGCTATGTCAAGCACATGGGGACATTCAACAGACAACTTCTGATCCGCTACATAGACCTCTTTGCAGCCCTACCGCCAGCAAGGTTTATCATAGCTCCCTACGCCGCCGCGTTAGCGTTGATCCGGTCAATGACGCCTTTGATGCCAGCCCAGAGGGTCAGGTCGGTAAACACCTCCACAATACTCCCCTGATCTGTAAAGGGCGGCTCCTGGAGGACAGACAGGTCCTTCATCATGCCGTTGTGGACGATGTACTCCACGATCTGGTTGACGAAGTAGATCTGCCGGCTGTCCAGGTTGGCGTCATTGAGGTACTGGGAAAAGGCCTCCTTGGCGGCGTTCATGTCCAGGCCCACGATCTCCCGAACGAATTCGCCCAGGGGTTTGGCTCCCAGCTCCGCCTCGTAGTCCTGGCGGCTGCCCACCTGGCTCCACAGAATATGTTCCAGCTCCTTCACATCATCGTCTGTCAAAGGAATGTTGGAGCGCAACTTTGCGATAGCCGGGTTGTCCTGGTGTTGGCGGACATAGAACTCCGCCTTGGCCTTGTAGTTCTTCAGATCATCGTTCTCCAGCTCCGACTCCTTCCACTCCACGGAGAGGATATCATCTGTAAAGTTGGTATTGTAAATGGCACCGTCATGAGGCAGGTACTTCATCAGGTTCCGCAAGCACTCCCGGATGTGCTCAAACTCGTTGATCCCGGCGTTGTCCAGGTAGTCGGTATGCAGGATCTTCTCAATCAGTTCTGACTGTGCCTGAATTTCCGGGATGTTTGCCACGCCGGCGATGGCACTGATCTTTTTCACCAGGTCTTTTCGGGCCCTGGAGTAAGTCTTGCCCACCAGATAGGCCAGTTCGATGCCGTACATGAGGGCGTCAAAGCGAACCGCGCTGGCCTCGTCCCCGTCGGGCTGGAGCAGCGGGGCAACTTCCTCCTTTAGGTTCAGAGTATCCTCATAGGTGAGGGCCTGACAACTCTCCGGGTCGGAGAACTTCTCCACATACCGAAGGTGTTGCTTCACCGCGAAGTTTCCCCGGTCCAGTTCCTGGACTTTTGCAATCATCTCCTCCACCAGCCGCTGGCGGAAGGGGATCAGCTCCCCGGTCTGATAGGCCAGATCCTGGAGCTTGAAAATGATCTGGGCTTTTAGATAAAAGATCGCGCTTTGCAGGGCCATCTGCCCCACGGTGGCCCTCCCCTTGCTCATGCGGAAAAACTCAAAGTTGCCGCACAGGTCGAAGATGTAGAACTTGGTCTTGTCCTCTCCGTTTATCAGCCCCGGACACAGCCGGGTGCCCCGGCCGATCATCTGCCAGAATTTCGCCTTGCTCATCACCTTTTTGAAAAACACCAGATTCAGCACCTCCGGCACGTCGATGCCGGTGTCCAGCATATCCACGGAGATGGCGATTTGCGGCAACTTGTCCGGCTCCGAGAACTCGTCGATGGCGCTCTGGGCGTAGGTCATGTAGTTGTCGATGACCTTGGCGTAGCCGGGCAGATGGGGGTACTCCTTCCCGAATACCTCTAAAATCTTTTCCGCGTGGCGGTGGTTCTTGGCGAAAATGATGGTCTTGCCCAGCTTCTCCCCGTAGTTGATTTTCAGGCCGCTGGTCATCAGCAAATCCAGCGTCTTGCGGATGGTGTCCTCGTTGAACAGCCACTCATTGAGGGCGGAGGACTCGATCTTCTCCGGCAGTTCCCCGTTCTCATCGGTGAAGGTGGCCTCGTATTCCTCCTTCTCCTCCTCCGGCAGGTCGTCATAAGTAATGCCTTCGGTGAGGAATTTCAGCTTGCTCTCCACCGAGAGGAAGTCCACCAGGAAGCCGTCCTTTACCGCCTGGGCCAGGTCGTAGCCGTAGGTGGGTACGCCGCTCTCCAGCTCGAAGATCTCATAGGTGTTCTTGTCGATCTCGTCCTTTGGCGTGGCGGTAAGGCCCACCAGCGGGGCGTCAAAATAGGTGAAAATGTCCCGGTACTTGTTGTAGATGGAGCGGTGGGCCTCGTCGCAGATGATCAGGTCGAAGTGGCCCACGGTGAACAGTTTCCCGTCCTCGTCCTCCACGGTGTCAATGCAGCGCATCATGGTCTGGTAGGTGGAGAACACGCACCGGGCAGCATAGTTGTCCTTCTCCTCACACAGATTGGTGACGGACAGGTCGGGCAGCAGGTTCACAAAGCTGCGCTTGGCCTGGGTGACCAGGGAGTTGCGGTCGGCCAGGAAGAGGACGTTTTTGATCCATCCGTGCTCCAGCAGCACCTTCACCAGGGCGATGACCGTTCTCGTCTTGCCGGAGCCGGTGGCCATGACCAGCAGGGCCTTCCGGCGATTTTTCTCGCCGAAGGCCTGACACACCGCCTTGATGGCCCCCTCCTGGTAGTACCGCCCGGCGATGTCCTTGTCCACCTGGACGTACTTCAGGCTGGTGCGCATGGAGCGCAGGTTAAAGAGCTTTTCCAGGTCCCGCTTGGAGTAGAAGGCGGCCACCTTCCGCTCCGGGTAGGCCCCGTCGTCCATGCGGGTGTCAAAGCCGTTGGTGAGGAAGATCACCGGCCGGCGGCCGTATTTCTGTTCCAGCAGATCGGCGTACAGTTTGGCCTGCTGGCGGCCCTTGGAGGGGTCCACGCAGGTGCGCTTGGCCTCGATCACCGCCAAGGGGCGGTGGGTGTCGTCGTAGAGCACATAGTCGGCATAGCCCACCTCGCTCTTGTTGGGCATGCCGGGCAGCTCTGCCTCGTTGACCCAGTCCTTCCCTTCGGTCCAGCCGGCGTCGGTGAGCATGACGTCGATATACAGCTTCCGGGTCTTGTACTCGGTCAGGTCCAGGGGCTTGGGCACATAGCTCTCCCGCTGGGCCTCCCGGCGGGCGGTGAGCTCCTCCTTCAGCGCCCTGTTCTCCTCCATCAGGGCGGACAGGTCCACCTCTGGGAATGCGGGCTGTGGCGCAGGGGGCACCTCGGGTTTGGTCTCCAGCAGAGCCGGGTCAAACTGCCCCTCGGTGTAGTCCTTCCCGTAGCAGTAGGCGATAAAGTCCAGGAAGATATAGAGGTTTTCCAAGCACAGCCGGGCCTGCTCCGCCGTGATCTTCTTCCCCGTGTGAGCGGCGGCGTTTCCCGTCTGCCGGATGTACTTCAGCCGCCGCCACAGGTCCTCCCCCACGATGCCCCGGAAATCCTCCGCGTCCATCAGGCTCACCAGCCGGTCATCGTATGGCATGACCAGCCCACCGTCCACCGAGTACATCCACTTGACGGCAAGCTCCATCGCCCGGCGGCAATTCATCACGCAAGCCGCCGGGTCGATGGCGTAGATTTTTTCCGCCGAGACAGCTACCTCAGCGAAGGAGGTGAACTGGAGGTCGGAGAGGAAACGGGTGAAGTTAGGCATAGCGTTGTCCCCCACCTTCACATATTACTCATTAAGAGAGCATCTTTTTTAGTGTATTTACAAAATCTGTCGGATTTTCGTAGTCATATATATCATCACTGATATACTTTATAAAATTTTCTTCCGAGATACCGATTTTTTGCAGATTTGATAGAAGAATTGTAAAAAGATTTTTCCCATCTTTGTCGTTAGATGCAGAGGTTCTCGGATCATTGAGATAATCATTAATTATTTCATTTAGAGAACGCTGATTAAAATATTTATCGCCGATCAATTTGATAAATTTTTTGTCCTTCTGATCAATTAGTTTCTTCTTCATATACTTTTCAACACTTGGAATAGGCAGAAAACATTTGGGCAAGTTTCGATATTCTTCTTTTCGAGCAATGGTATCTTTTGCATCGCCGTCATATATACTAATAATATGTTTTCCAGTCCCGAGTGTGTTATATGTCACCATGTCATGGTGCAATTTAAGCATTTGTGTGCATCCACCTGCCGGAAGTATACAGCAAAGCTTACTTTGCGCTAAGTTATTCTCACGTATGACTTTGTCTACAATACCCTTTGCCATTTCATCTTCAACTAGTAGTATAAAATCGAACCCATTTGGAATATATAAGTTCCGAATAGCATAATTAGGATAACACGGATTAATAACATTTAGCATACCTGAATCATTCTCGACCAAATACATATTTCTAGGCAAAATTCTATGAATAAGCTCTGATGAATGTGTCGAGAAATAGATAACTAATTCTGCGTCGCTCTTTTTAATTAAATCATTGAGAAAAATAACTAACCGGTCAATTGCACCAGGATGTAATGCAAGTTCAACTTCATCAATTAAAAATAGGAACTTATCAAAACGAGAACCTTTGATAACTAAATTGTTGATAAAATCAATAAGTGATATGAGTAAGCACTCACCACTACTCATACGAAATTGGCTAACAATATGATTATTATACTCAATAAAATAAGGAATGCCTTTAAATTTATACTTCTCTGCCGTTCTCCTATTTCTGATCCTGAACAAGTGCTTATAATGGTATCTGTTGTTGTGTAAAATGTACCCTAATGTTTCTGAAACGAATTCATCTGCTGCAATCAAATCATCTCTAAAATCAGGTTGAGACAAAAAGAAATCTACCGTATCAAAATCGTCAAACCTGCACCCGTAAAATATACTTCCCTCATAAAATCCGGGCCAGTGAGTACTTACAACCAAAGCCGAATGTGCTTTTTTGGTCTTGGGTGATACCTTTACAAAAGTGTATTTTCCCGTTGTCAATTTCCCATTTTTATAATACCAATGATCTTTGCTCGAATTTGTTTCAAAATCAATTGTTGATGACTCGTCAATATCGGCAGGACTCAGCATATGTGCTGATGAAGTTTTTACTATGAGTGACATGATGAGCATAAGCGTGCTTTTGCCACAACCATTTTCTCCGACTATCGCATATAAGCCTTTATTCAGTGGCAAAGAAATATCTGCACATTTTATATTTCGCACATTATTTATTTTGATTTTTAAATCCATATACTATCCTCCAAAATACTGCTGCATCAGCGATTTTTTCAACATTTCCAGTTTATCAAGACTCTGCTGAATCGTCAATTTTGATTTGCCGGTCTGTTCAACAATAGTAGCAAATTTATTCTGCAATTCTATTGGAGGTAAAGGGGTTTTAAATCCTGATACCTCTTTTCGGTTGACTTTTGGAAGATTTGTCCTGTTACAAAATTGTAAGATATAGTCCAAGAAGAATTGCGAACGCATATCATAAGCAAGAAAAATGCGATTACATTTTCCCTCAATAGGTAATATGGGATATGCATCAGCAGAACAAAGTCCATAAAATTTAGGAAGGGCAACCTTGTTAAGATTAGGCCGGATTTTGCTATAAATGATATGTTTGGGGGTAAATAGGTATTTCCCGCTGATGACACCATCTTCTGCTACTGTCCTATATCCTGTTAGCGCTCCCGTTTCTTTTTCGATGCTATCTATCCCAATATGAGGATAATTCGCATATTTTTCGTAGTCAGTCGTCATATTACCATCTATAATGGCAATTTCATCAAAGGATGCAACCGGCCAGTTCTTTGTATTGAGTTTAAAATCCCCAAACATCTCCACAAACCGGGCCTTCACCAGTTCGTCCAGCTTGTCCAGCTGTTCCCGGCGCTTGGCGATCAGGCCGCTGACCTTGTCCAGCACGGCGGCAATGCGGCACTGTTCGCCCAGCGGCGGGAGGGGAATTTCGATCTCTTTTAACGCTGTGACTGTAAAGCTTGCTTGATTGACTGACTTTTTTGTTATTTTTTGAATCTGCATCAAAAAAGCTGGAGTTTCAAAAAAATACGTTGCATACGGTGGAAAAAGAACAGATGGATTCGCCCGTAGCATCAGCAAGTTCATTCCATGAATGATTTGTTCATTTCCTTGTTTTCTGTATAAGGCTACTTTTCCCAAATGCTTTTCACTATTGATATGTGACATAAGAATGTCACCGTCTTGCAAGATGTAATCTTTATATTTGCTGCCATCTATAATATTGGCATATCCAAATTTGTTTCGATCAATCTCTCGATTTGAGATAGTCTCGATTCTGGTAATTGGAATTCCGGTAGCGCCATCTGTCTGCCTAATAGATGCCCCATTACGAACCAAAGGAAAAACATCCCCCAACTTCGCCATCACACCATCCCCTCCAGCTCATCAAGCCCCCTGCTAATCTCCGCCTCCAGGTCCCGGAGCTCCTTCATGATCTCGCTGGTGGGCGGGTACTCCACGGGGGTGTACTCCACCTGCTTGTACTTGTTGATGGACAGGTCATAGCCGTTGTCCACGATCTCCTGCTTGGGCACCAGGAAGGACTGTTCGGTGCGCTTGCGGTCCCGCTCCCCCTCCAAATTGTGGAACCGGGCCACGATGTCGGGAATGTCGTTGTCGGCGATCTCCGTGCGTTTGTCGTCCAGGGAGAAGCCGTCCGCCTTCATGTCGTAGAACCACACCTGGTCCGTGCCGCCGTGGCCCGTCTTGGTGAACACCAGCACCGCCGTGGACACCCCGGCGTAGGGCTTGAACACGCCGCTGGGCATGGAGATCACCGCCTCCAGCCGGTGGTTGTCCACCAGCTCCCGTCGGATGTCCTTATGGGCCTTGGAGGAGCCGAACAGCACCCCGTCGGGGACGATGACTGCCCCCCGGCCGCCCACCTTCAGCATCCGCAGAAAGAGGGCCAGGAACAGCAGTTCCGTTTTCTTGGTCTTGCACAGCTTCAACAGGTCAGCGGACACGATGTCCGCGTCCAGGCTCCCCTTAAAGGGGGGATTGGCCAGGATCAGGGTGTACTTCTCCCGGTCCGGGTTCTGGTCGCTGAGGCTGTCCCGGTACTCGATGAAGGGGTTGTCGATGCCGTGGGTCATCATGTTCATGGCCCCGATGCGCAGCATGGTGCGGTCCATGTCGAAGCCGTGGAACATGTGGTTCATGTAGTGGTCTTTCTTCTCCCGGTTGAAGAAGATCTCCTCCCGGCGGCGCTCCTTCAGGTACTCCCCGGCCGCCACCAGGAAGCCGGCGGTGCCGCAGGCCGGGTCGCAGATCACGTCGTCCGCCTTGGGGTCGGTGAGCTCCACCATCATGCGGATAATGTGCCGGGGGGTACGGAACTGGCCGTTCACCCCGGCGGTGGCGATTTTGGACAGGAGGTACTCGTAGATATCCCCCCGCACGTCGGTGTCGTGGAGCTGCTCCGCCTGAGCGTAGATCTCGTCCATGGCGGTGACGATCTTCTCCAACATCAGGGGCGTGGGGATCTTAAAGATGGCGTCCCCCATGTACTTGGCATAGGCGCTGTCCTTGTCGGTGTGGAGCCCCTTGATGAAAGGGAACACCAACTCCTGCACCACCGCGTACATCTGCCCGGCGGGGAAGTCGTGGAACCGGGACCACTTGAGCTGTTCCCCGGCCACGGTGCGGTCCCCCACTTGGACCTCCCCGGCGAAAATGCTCTGGTGGGGCAGACCCAGCATGGCGCTCTCCTTGGCCCGCAGGTTGTCCGTCTCATCCAGGTCGTGGATGAACATCAGGTAGGTCATCTGCTCCACCACGTCCAGGGGGTTGGTGATGCCGCCGGTCCAGAAGGTCTCCCAGAGGCGGTCGATTTTGTTTCTCAGTTCGCCAGTGATCATGTTCTCTTACTCCTTTTCCCGGTTCCAAATATAGGCGGTATAGCGCCCGCCGCTGAGTTTCAGAATTTCCCCGCTCTTCTGCAGGTCGGCCAGGGTTCGCTGTATCGTGATTTTACTAATATCGGGGCACTGCTGAATGATCTCCGCCTTGGTAACTTTCCCAAGGGTACCCTTGATGATCTCCCGGATACGGTCCGGCTTGCTCATGCCACTGACGGCCAGGACCTGCACACGGGCAGAAAAGTCCCGGTAGGCCGCCGCTACTACGCCCAGGGTATAGCGCACAAAGGGGGTGTAGTCGCTGGTTCCCTCGTGCCATCCCTGGGAGCTCTGCTGGAGGGCCTCATAATAGGTTTCCTTGCTCTCCTCAATGAGTTTTTCAATACTGATATATTTGCCTACAATATAGCCTGCCCGGTAGAGCAACAGCAGGGTCAGCAGGCGGCTCATACGGCCGTTACCGTCGTTAAAGGGATGAATACAGAGGAAGTCCAGAATGAACATGGGAATCAGTAGCAGCGAGTCCATGTCACCCTTCCCCACAGCCTCCTCGTAGGCCCGACAGAGGCTGTCCACCGCCTCCGGCGTTTCCCAGGCCGGAAGGGGTTGAAAACGAATGCTTTTATTTCCCTGGGCATCCGTCTCGGCGATTACATTGTCCGCTGTTTTATAGTGCCCGCCGTAGGACGCGCCGCTGAATTTATAGAGATCGCGGTGGAGCTGCAGGATCATGGAGGCTTTGGGCGGGATATAGTCAAAGCTCTCATGGATGGTAGCCAGCACATCCCGGTAGCCGGCGATCTCCTGCTCGTTCCGGGTGCGAGGGGTGGTCTTGTCCTGCACCAGCTTTTTCAGGCGCTCGTCCGAGGTATAAATGCCCTCGATTTTATTGGAGGACTCGGTACTCTGAATCTTGGCAATTTCCACCAGTTTGGTCAGGGTATCGGCCTTGGCCTCGATAAACATGGCCTGTTCTCCTTTATATTCATGAATCTGAGTCAGCAGGGCCACGATATCAGGCGTGAGCAGCTTCTCATAGTTTTTGGTAAAATCGTAGGTGCGCATCCTGTACCTCGCTTTAAGTCAATTTCATCATTTTTCTTATGATAATACAATTAAACTATATCAAGCAAACTTGATTTTGTCAAGGATTAATTATATCATTTTCGTTGAAATGATATAATTAAAACAGCAGAATATAAAAATGCCGCCCCAAGAATATCAGCCCAGGGCGGCATTGTTTTACTTCAATTTCAGTCCCAAGTATTGAATACGATCTCGCCCACCGTTTGCGGATTCCAATAATGGATCTGCTCCAGCTCTTCCGGGCTCAGCTCCCCGCACAGATCATGCCAGTCTCGGGTCAGTTCGCTGGGACTCAGAAACCTCACCGATCCTTCCGGCAGCTGGAGCCACTCCGGCTGGCTGATCCAAATAAAACCACCGGAGGTGTCCCGCCGAGCAAAGGCCGCATAGGGATAATGGATGTTCTGCAACACAAAGACGGACTGGTCATGTCTGCTGAGTTTGACGGAATAGAAGTTCCTCGGGTATGTATCTGTGTCCAATTCTGTCACAGTCCCGCCATTTTCCAGGGCAATGGAGTAGCACATCTGACAGAACGCTTTCTCATCCAGAAGCGGCAGCGGTGCTGCGTTCACGCTCCAAAAACCTGTAACTCCTCTTGGAAGTATCATTTCATCGTCCTTTACTCGCAGTTGTGTTCTTGAACATTCTTCAAACAAGTCTTTTTGTGATGGCCTCATCCACCGGTTCCAGTTCTTTCTCCAGCACACACTGCAGATCCCACAGCAGGCGCGTTTCTTTCCCGACGCTGACAGTTAATTTCCCCGTGGACTCCCAGCGGCAAAGAAGTCTGTAAAGGGTGAGGGCTTCGTGTTCGTTTAATTCAATCTTCATCTTTCTGTCTCCATCAGCTCATAACGTTAAGGGCGTATATCTTCGGGTGAAAATTCTCAGCTTTCTGTGATTATAGGTAGTGCATCCGTGATAACCTCAAATAATGCTTGGCCTCCGACAACAGCAAAATGGATAAGCTGTGAAAATGGATAAATGTCATGCGATTCTTTTGCAATCTCTTTTGCATAAGCAGAATTTTCTACTACAAAGAATGTCCAATCGGATGCCTTAAAAGCTCCAGTTTTGTCTGTGAGTTCATCCAAAGTACAAAGCGCTGCAAGTTCAAGTCGATTTCGATAGGCATATACCATACCCGGAAACTGGACACATATTTTCTTCGTATAGTCATCGCTTACGAGAAACAGTTGAAGCCCATCCTCATCATCAACTGCCTTACATATAAAGTATTTATTTTCTAAATCATAATGTGGTATCCACATTTTCCAGTTGTTTTCCGTCATTTCCCCTCCAAATTTTATCAAACTTCAAATTCATAGCCGTATGTTTTCTTAGGGTGACAGAAGCGATCATTGTCTTCTGCTTTTCTACAAACTGAATCGCCTTCCTCAGAGCTGTTCTGATATAAGCAGTAATTTGCTCGGCCCGTCTATTGGTAAATTGAGGAAGTTCAAGAGAAACTCCGTATTTTTTCTCGCAGTATAGATCCACTTCGTCAAAGGGCAGCAGGCAATCATTGTCATCCGCTCCCCCATCAAAGATGGTGCCGGTGTCCAAATCAATATGTAGGGTCTTGCGATGGTGTGACTTCGGGCAAGGGAGTATCTGCTGCGATAAAAACACAGTGACTCATGGGAAATCTTCTTTTTTCTCTTTATCATTTTCTCCCGTCCATTCCACCCACTTTGCATGTTCCAATGTCATAATGATGTATTCAGGATATCTTCTGTGAATTTCGGTAAGGCAAATACTTCTCCACTCTCCATACAAGCCCTCACCGGTTACCTGAAGCTCTTCAGGGTTCCAATTAGATGATTTATATGTAGAATCCAATCTCCCACAAACTTCGCATTGTCCTCCCCAAGAAAATGAGTCACTGCCATAGTGTAAGATGATTTTTTTATATATGTGTTTGTGCTTAGACCGTTTTCGGCTGTCAGAGGTAGCAGCCGTCTTTGATTTTCCTTTCTTCGGAGGCGTTTCTTCCTCGACTGGTTGCTGATATTGTTTTTTATATAAGTGTGTTTTTTCAGGATTCATCGTTAGATTTCCTCCCCAAATATCTTTGTGCAAATGTTGCCGTTATGCACATATATGTATTTTATCTCTCTTATTCTGAAGAAAAGACTCTTACAAAGCCCTCTGCCCGCTGTATCATCGTATTTCGGGACCCCATTTCAGAAATGTGGCCGTGGGATATTCGTCAGACAAAATGTCTGCCATCAGATTCGTCCCGCAGATAAAAAAGTGGTGGGTGTCTTCTGGAACAATGTAGTTTTCCTCCCGAAACTTGGTCAGATGGTCAGAGGTTTCGCTGAGATAGAAGGTCCAGAGCGCCCAGCCCGGCGTTTTCTCAGACACCCAAAGCTCCGGGCGGTAGCTCTCGTCGGTGACGGTGTAGGAGACGATCCTGTCCCACACCAGCCGGAGGGCCCGCTCCGATCGCTTCTCCTCTTGGAAATGGTCGGGACGCAGGAGGACCGCAAAGCCATCCTCCTGAAATCCGATCTCTTCCACATCATAGACTTCGTCCACTTCAGGATGGGGAACCCACTTTCTGAAATTTTCCCAGAAATGATGTTCCAGCATAGCTCTGCGCTCCTTTCAACATGTCTCCTTAGCCCTGTTCAATCTCCGATACCTGCCAATCCATATCCATGTTCCATGGCGGTATTACAAACGTGGATGAGGGCCGCGACGAACCCTCGGATTTTCTTAAAGGACACGCCATATCGCTGGATCACGCTGGTTTCTTCCGCGCTATGTCCCGCAAGCCACTTTCTGACGGAATCCGAAAAAGCTTTGATAGCCGGGACCTGGTCCATTTCGAGACAGGTTTCCCCGTATGGATCAAACCGGTGATAGCATTGGTAATTTGTAAACGCCGCCCGGAAGTCATACAAGAAGTTTCCCACTCCTTCCGGCTCCTCTGCCAAGTGATCTTTCACGGCTTTCCGTGGCCTGGACGCCAGGAGCTCAATGGCCTGCTCCATGTCTTTCGCAGCAACAATGGAAAGGGACATCATTTCACCGCCTCTCGGTTCTGCGACTCTTCAAATGTAAATTTAGAGGGAATGATTATATGCCTATTTATGAGCCAAAGGATTATGAAGATGTAATTGCTCGTATTCAGAAAAAAGTTATTGAAAAAAATATCAAAATGGGAGAATGCCCTTCGGAAAGTCAAATTAAAGCGTTTGAAAAAAGCTGTAATATTCAGTTGCCACAAGCATATCGTATGTTTTTAAAATCTGTGGGAAATGGTTGCGATTGTGCGGATTTTCATTTGAACAGATTAGAAAATTTAGAGCAAAGAGATTTGTCCCATCCCTTTATGCTTGAAGAAGCTTGGATTTGGGAAGATGATGATCGCGATAATGATGTAATTCGAGAGGAAATGCAAACAAAGGTTTTTCAGGGCGAAATCGAATTGATAGATTTTGGTGACTGTGATTGCTATAACTTGATTGTTAGTGGAAAATGCCGCGGAGAAGTTTGGAATTTCTCGGATGTAGGCGTTCAGCCTTGTTGTGAACGACAGGATTTTTTGGGATGGTTTGAGTTATGGTTAGACTATCAAGATAAAACGGACTATTTCAAAGACTATGTATATGAAGAAGATTAACAATTCCCATTTATCGGTGAGAAAGAAACGGAGGTGAGTGCATGGCAAAGTTAAAATCTATCGCTTTTGCCGTCGGAATTATGCTGCTGATCGGGGCGGTGCTATGCCTTTATTTCAGCTTGCGGAACCTGTCCTCTATCCGGCCTGCGTCAGCCTATGAGGACATGGGTGTTCATACCTTTGTGCCGGAGGAAGTTTATCCCGTACAGAGAGAGAACCACGCTACCGGGCGGCAGAAGCGCAACCACCCCACCACGACCGTTTACATCGTGCGCTATCGGGCAGAGGACGGGAGCGGCTATCAGTACAAGTACGAGTCTGGCTCTGTGGAAAGCACCGCACAGAGTATTTTGGAAGCGGACGAGCCGATAGAGCGCCGTGTTCTGTCCATCCCTGATGAGGACGGCTACATCACCATCGGCGCAGACGAAACCGCACAGACCTACGAAACCAGACAGAAGCGCACCTATTGGACGATTGCCGGGGTATCTGCGGCCTATCTGCTGGTATGGCTTGCGGTCAATGGGCTGCTGCTCTATAAACGGCGCAAAAGAATGTAAACCAATTTAGCTTCTTGCCGGGAATGAAAAAGGTAATCCGCCGCAAAACGGAAGAATAAACGAAGCGACAAATCGGAAGTTGGCAAGATAAAGAGGATGGAATAAAACAAAATGGAAGGCGGAAAATTTGATTTCAAAAAGGCGCAGCGGGAATTGATCCGCAAGGAACTGCGACCTATCCTATACGAATATGGATTTGTCTTGTGCGGCCCGACCGCATATATCAGAGAGCGCGGCGGCCTGCTGCAGGAATTTTATTTCAAGGTCGAGGTCAGTAAGCTGCGCCCCTGGGTAAGCTATCGCCCAGTGTTTGATGCGCGGCCCATCGTGAGCTTTGGCTCGGATGGGCCGAACGGCGCAAAGTATGAGAACCCATATAGAGGGTTTCGTTGGTGTTCTATCGATTACTGGTATACGGAGGACGATGTGCTGAAAGAAAAATATTACCAGCGCCAGTTTCTCCCCCAATTTGAAGCGTTAAAAAGCAGTATCGTAAACGGTCTGCTACCCGAGATGGACGCGATGCGTTCACTGGATGATTTTATACAGCTTTACGAGTCGTGTGGGAAACTGTTTGGAGAACCGATTCGCCACTACGATATATCCCACACATATTTTCCATTTATATCCGGTGTACATGGAGCCTCGGGGAAGAAGCGGATGGAATTGATCCTTTCAGAAATGGGCGGGACTTGGCTACCTACCCTTCCCAAAATCGTAAAGAAATATTTGGAGTCACATATGGGTGGGATGGATACGGACAGCGAGGCGGACAGGATATTCCATGCGTATTGCAATCAAGTGCGAATAGCGTATAAACTTGATGTTAAATGACAAAATAAGATACTCCGTTTTATGATACGACAATTCCCGTTTGTCGGGGAAATAGCAAAGCCAGCCGAGCCAGTCAACGGTCAAGAT
>CDZK01031148.1_pt1 | contig 14356 bp, 9 predicted proteins | sample 557401 | NCBI WGS metagenome assembly CDZK01 (sample SAMEA3182108, study PRJEB8094) | gut metagenome | biome: human; feature: gut; material: Stool; isolation source: human stools | place: Canada | collected 2013-04-25 | reverse complement strand
CCTTTCAGCCCGTCGTAATCCAAAAGGTGAGATATCAGAGCCTCGTTCATTCCGGGAAAGAGATGCAGCAGCAATATGTCGGTGGCAAGTGAAGTGTCGAGCGAAAAAACCTTTCCCGTTTCAGGGAGAAGAAATTCCCTGTTTACGGTCAAATGTACCCCGGAATGTGCCAGGGGGGGGTAATTTGGGGAGGCGAAGGCGTTGAATTGCTCGGCGTTTACCTTGGTCGAACGGTTGCCCCGGTACAGTTCGTGCTGGAAATAAAGGCATACTTCCTTTATAACGGCTTGCCCGTCGGTATCGCGCAGTGCAGCCAGCTCGACGGCCGTTATAAGGTTTTCTTTTGCGTCGGTACGCAGGTGTCCTATGGGCAGCTGCGAGCCTGTGAATATGACTGGCTTGCGGAGACCGGAGAACATGAAACTCAGCGCCGAAGTCGTATAGGCCATCGTGTCGGTGCCGTGAAGGACCACGAATCCGTCATATGCATCGTAATTGTCCTTTATAACGGATGCTATCTCTGCCCAGTTGCCAGGGTTTATGTTCGATGAGTCGAGCAGTTTCGGGAACGAATATGTGTCCAGACGGCAGTTTATAGAGCCGGCTTCAGGTAGGTTTGATAGTATGTTGCTGAAATCAAATGGTTTGAGCGCGCCTGAGGAAGAGTCTTTGACCATTCCTATCGTTCCGCCGGTGTAAACCATCAGTATCTTAGGCTTGTCTCCCATAGGTGTCTATTTTTTTTCTTTGTTCAGTACCGGTGCGGCGTACATGGAGAACATTTTTTCCCGTGCCAGCGGTATGTCGTCCGCCGGTAATCCCATATTTTCTATGCTGTCCGATATGCGTGCGACGAAAGCCTGTCTGTCGGCCGCATCGTAATATCCTTCGCTGTAATACTTTTCTTTACCTGCCAGAAGATCGCATGCGATATAATTGGTTTTGAATGGTTTGTATAGCGCATGAATGGCTTCGTCCACAATAGAGCATACGGCGCGTATTTGTTTTACGGGATTGCCGAGGTCGCGCAACGGATCCAGCTCGTCATAGAGGATGTTGCCTGCCGATATGTTGACGTGTCCTTTCCGTCCTGTTATACCGGTAAGTATAGATGAGAGGTCCTCGCCTTTGCATTTGACGTACTTCTGGTGTTTTTCGTTTGCTATCAGCCCGCGCAGTTTGTATGCGTCGTTGGGGTCGTATTCGTAGGATATGGCCATCGGAACTATCCTCAGTTTTTTGAGGCAGTCCACGACATTTTCGCCTTTGTCCGCTGCCATGCAAAGCATTTTTATGACGCCGCTCTGGGTGTTGTCGTTGCCGTCCTTAGCACGTCCCTCGCGTTGGGCCAACCATACGGATTCTTTCCTGGAATCCATCACGTGGTGTATGTAAGCTGACAACCGCCGTGAATTTTCCAGCGTTTCGCGGGCGGGAAGCCCACGGTACACTACAAAGTTCTTGCTGAGCGATGCCAGGGCTTTTAGACCTTCGTCGGGAACGAGATTGTCGCCTATTGCGCTTTGTGCGAAAGGCATGTCGTTTTCCAGGAGTTTCAGATTGAGGATTACCGAATCGAGGACTATGTCGCGGTGGTTGGACAGGAAAAGATAGGAACCTCCTTTTTCCAGTTTGCCGAAACCTGAAGATGTTATGCTGTCGGTGGTTTTGGCCAGGACTTTCGTTACGGCCGGGTACGTGACTTTCTCTATGAATTCATTAACTGTGCCGCATGAACATACGAGGTTTTCGGTTTCCTTTTCCGATATGCCGGGATAAGCGTACTCCATGATTTTCATAAGGTACGGCGAAGAAGTTATCACAGGGAAAACTTTTCGGGCTTCGGAGTCGGTAAACGGCCGTATGTCTTTAAAATCGTCTGTTTGAGACATTGCTTTCTTCTGGAGATGTTTTTCAACGTGCAAAAATACGAAATAACATGTTGCTTCCGTACATGCCGGTTTTATTTTGGCGCGGGCTTTTAGTTGAAATCAGAATTCAGGCGCGGGGCGATGAAAGACTTTATGTCGTTTATCGAACTGAAGAATATCACCGGTACGCCGCCCCAGGCTTTGCGTTTGAGGCTTATCTTGTCGTGTATGTCGCGCAGGAATACGTAGCGTATGCGTCCCGGAAAGTTTTTTATTATTTTTTTATAAATGACGGGATCCCACTGTCCGTTGTCGCCTACAAGGATGAATTTTTTGTCCGGTTGGGTGCGCAGTATCAGGGATATCACGCGCATCTTGTGTGAAGTCTGCGAACGCTTGGTTTTTTTCTTCCGGTGCAGGAAATGGGACAACAGTTTGTTCTTGCGCAAAAAACAAGCCCCCTGCGGAAAATCGTGACGCCGCAGGAATGTCATTATCACCGGGAAAAGATTGGCTTCGCTGTTGGATACGTAAAATATTTTGGCTCCGTCGCTCGAAAGGAGGCGGAATATTTCGGGCATACTTTCGATACAGCGTCTCTGGTACGGTCGTGTGAATATTATCTGTTTCAGGCGGGGCAGTATGGTGGTAGCCCCGGTGTGTATTATCGTGTCGTCTATGTCGGATATCAGCCCGTATTTGTAGTCGCTGATGTATAGCCTTTGGTGGTACATGTTCGGTACGTACACCGAATAACCGAAGTTTTTCACCACAAGGCGCATGCGTATGTCGTCGATAAGGAATTCTTCGCTGTCTTCGGGCAGCATTACCACGAAGTTACCTTTGTAGTCGATATTTACCAGTGTGAAAAAGCCTTTGTATTTTACTTCCAGGACCGCATTTTTAAAAAAATGCGGCATGTACAGTTTATAAAGGTTTTTTATATGCTGAAAAACCGTATTTTCGTTACCGACATAAAGCATATCCGCCGGGGCGCGCAGTATCGTGCCCGCAAAACGTATCTGCCCGCCTACGGACAGATAGTTGAAGTACGACAAAATGGGTATGTGCCTGTCCAAAACGATAACTTATATTTTGTTAGAGGCTATGAAAGTTCTGTATGTCGTAAACCCCATATCCGGAGGTAAAGATAAAAGTTATTTCGTAAACAACATTAACGATTATTGTTATACTTACGGGATAGACTACGAATTTTTTTATACTTCCGGACAAAATGACATCGAGAAAATACGCCGCCGCACGGCAGCCTTCCGCCCCGACAGGGTGTTTTCGATAGGCGGTGACGGCACTTTCCGCACGATATGTTCGGCAATCAAGGGAATGGGTATCCCGGTAGCCTACATCCCGCTCGGTTCGGCTAACGGCATGAGGGAGGATCTGCCGTCCGGCGATTCGCCGTGGGAAAGTTTCGAGATGCTCATGGCCACGTATTATACCAGGCAGCTGGATGTGATAACGATAAACGGCCAGGATTGCATACATGTGGCCGATGTCGGCATAAATGCCCAGTTGGTAAAGGCGTACGACCAGGACAAGAACCGCGGTATACTCACCTATGCCAAATACTTGTTCGGAGCTGTTCGGGCCCAGGAGCGCTACCGCTTCCATATAACGGTGGACGGGGTTAAATACGAAAAGAAAGGATGCATGCTGGCCATTGCCAACGGTACGCGTTACGGGTCGGGGCTTACATTCAACCTGAAAGGCAATCCTTTCGACGACAAATTCGAGATAATAGTCGTGGGACGCATAAATCTGGGTACGCTTATCCGTGCCGGGTGGTCGAAGTTCTACGACGAAGTGCGCTATGAAAATTATTCCAGTATATCCGGACGTGAGGCGCAGATAAGTATTTCGCGCCAGACTACCCTGCAGATAGACGGGGAAATAGGCGGACGGTTTGATACCCTGGACATCCGTATGTCTTCAGAAAAAGTTCCCGTGCTGATATGCCGCACTCCTCAGCAGGGTGCGGGCCGTAAATGATGCCTCCGTATGGCTGGGAATGATTCGGCCAGGGTGTGTGTGGCGCATTTTATTTCTGTTTCCCCCCTTTTGCCGGCATTTTTTTTAATATCATGGACATACGCGACGGCATGTATACTTTTAAGAAATCGTTCCCTGACTTTTTGAAGCTGTCGAAACGGAAACCTTTCTTCACGCGGTCATATCCGCCCGTTTCCTGGTCGTCAGAAGAGAATACGATCTCGTAACAGCCTTTCTGCGGGACGAAAAACTCGTATCCTTCGATGGATTCCGAGGGTGAAAATGAGAATACGAATACGTATTCCCCGCGTGAGAATACAAGTACTTTGTTGTTTTCGTCCGCATCCAGAAGCTCTGGCCACGGTTGGTTCACTATGTTGTTTTCACGTGCGAAATGTACCATGCGGCGGTCGAAACGTTCCAGATATTTGTACTTCAGGTGGTCGGTGTCGGGGAGATCCCATTGACGGCGGGCGTATTTGGTGCTCCATCCGTTGCCCTCGCGCGGGAAGTCAACCCATTCTGGGTGTCCGAATTCGTTACCCATGAAGTTTAGGTAGCCTTCGCCGCCGAGCGAGAGTGTGATAAGGCGAATCATCTTGTGAAGAGCTATGCCTCGGTCTATTACCGGGTCGGGAGTGAAAACGCTCATTGAAGTGTACATTTGCTTGTCCATCAGCCAGAAAGCTATCGTCTTATCCCCGACGAGCGCCTGGTCGTGGCTTTCCGCGTAAGCGATGTTCGGTTCCGTGCGCCGACGGTTCAGCAGTGCGTAGTATATTTGTCCGACATTCCAGTCTTCGTCCTTTACGTCGCGCAGGAGCTTTATCCAGTAGTCCGGAATACCCATCGCCAGGCGGTGCGTAAATCCGAGTCCTCCGTCAGCAACCGGCACGCATGCGCCTGGCATGCCGCTCATGTCTTCGGCTATGGAAAGTGCCGTAGGGTATATTTGTCCTATTAGTTCGTTGGCTGTCTGGAGGTATAGAACAGCCGAATTATTGGTATCTTTCCCGAAATACGAATCGTATGAGTTGAACGCTTCGTTACCGTGGTGGTAATAGAGCATGGATGTTACGCCGTCGAAGCGGAAACCGTCGAAGCGGAATTCGTCCATCCAGTAAGCGATGTTGGACAAGAGGAACTGCTGGACGTACATTTTTCCGTAGTCGAACAATTTGGAGTCCCATCCAGGATGCCATCCGGCTGGCCCGTCCACGAAATACAGTTCTTTTTTCCCGTCGAATTCGCTGAGCCCTTCGGCACGGTTTTTCACTGCGTGCGAGTGGACCAGGTCCATAACGACGGCTATACCCATTCCGTGTGCCGTATCGATAAGATAACGCAAGTCGTCCGGCGTACCGAAACGCGAGGAAGGTGCGAAAAAATTGGATACATGGTAACCGAACGAGCCGTAATACGGGTGTTCCTGTACGGCCATAAGCTGGAGGGTGTTGTAGCCGAGCGAGGCTATGCGCGGCAACACATCGTCCGCCAGTTCGCGCCACGATCCTACGTGTCCGTCACGGGTGGCCATACCGGGGTGTGCTTCGTATATGAACGGTGTATAGCCTTCAGGAAGGCGGAATCCTGTGTTTTGCCAGAGATAGGTGCTTTCCGGTACGAACTGGCCTGAAAAATCGAATGTTTCGGTATTTTGAACCACGCGGCGTATATATGCCGGGATACGGTCCAGAGAGCCGTTATCGGCTGTTATGCGCAGTTTTACTTTTGAGAACGGTTCGAGGCGTCCGCCGTAGTCCTTATCGGGGAGGAAAATCTCCCATGTCCCGTCCGGTAATCGGGATAGCGGGTCGGCATTTATGTCCCACGAGTTGAAATCCCCTATAAGGCTTACGGAAAAAGCGCCGGGTGCATGTTCACGGAACCACCAGCCTTTTTTTTCGGTATCGTAGTTGAAACCGAAATATTTGTGTCCCGAAGCGAAAAGCCGCAATCCGTTGCAGGATTGGTCGATAAAACGGATGTGTTTGTTGTACCATTCCAGGCGTTTTTCGAGATATTCTTCGTGCGGGGTCAACCAGGGATCGTCCTGTATTATCTTCAAATGCGTTTTCCCGTTTTCCATAGCCGTATCCTTGATGTCGATAAGATGTATAAATGTCGTTTTACTACTTATAAAGTAACGACAATTTGACGTGAAAACAAAATATGCCTATAAAAAAAGCCGCGCATAATATTTATGCGCGGCTTTGAATACTGTGTAAGGCAGATTATTTTTTATCTTCTGCCGGACGTTCCCAGCCTCCGCCCAAAGCGTGGTACAGATTTACCACGTTGTTGAGCTGGCTCAACTGGTCGTTTATGTAGCTAAGTTGTGCCGAGAGAAGGCTTTGTTGCGCGGTAAGCACCTCAAGGTAAGTGGCTTCGCCTGCAATAAGCAACTCGTTGGTATAGTCGGACGATTTGAGAAGGACGTCAACCTGCTGCTTGCGGGCTTCGAGTTTCGATGCGGTGGTGGAATAGTTGTATAGCGTGTTCGATACTTCTATCCCGGCTGTTACCAGCGATTTTTCGAATGCCAGAAGCGCTTCTTCCTGTTGTGCCTTGGCTATGCGCAGGTTGGCGCGGTTGACTCCGGCGTTGAATATCGGCTGGAGCAGACCTCCTACGAAACTGCCGAAGAATCTGGGGGTATTGCCTACTGTCACTCCGTTTGCATAACCTCCGGTGGCGGTTATCGTGAACTTGGGATAAAAAGCGGCGCGGGCCACGTTCGTTTTCGCAAAAGCGTACCTTACGCCGGCTTCTGCCTGTTGTACGTCCGGACGGTTGGCGAGAAGTTGGGACGGGATACCTATCTGGAGGTCAACGTCGAGCTTCTGGTCATCGAACGAGCCGCGTGTTATCTCTCCGGCCGGTTTTCCTATAAGCAGGCGAAGTGCGTTTTCCGAAGCGCGTATGTTGTAACGCAGGTCTTCGATCGATGCTTTGACGCTGTAATAGTTCGCCTGGCTTTGTACCACTGCGGCTTCGTTTACTCCGCCGGTTTCTTTCAGCGCTTTCATCGTGTTGACGGTTTCTTCCCATATCACGAGAGTCTGTTCCGATATCTGCAACTGTTTGTCGAGACTGAGCAGGGTATAGTAGCCCGATGCCACGCTCGATACCATTTGCGTTTCAACGGCGCGTTTGTATGCGATACTCTGGTATAGGGCTGCCTTGGCGGCGCGTTTTGCCGATCTCAGACGTCCGAAGATGTCTATTTCCCAGGATGCATTGGCCGAGAGATTGTAGTCCTCGGTGTGGTGCATGTCCTGAATGGTCGATATGTTCTCCTGGGCCGAAAGGTTAAGCGTCGGGAAAAACGATGCGCGGCTTTGCGAGAATGCGGCGTTGGCTTCTGTGACTTTGAGCATTACGGTGCGGTAGTCGAAGTTGTTGGCCAGCGCGGAGTCTATCAGGGAGCGCAGGGCAGGGTCGGTGAAAAGTTCCTGCCACGGACGCAGTGCCATATTTACCGTGTCGGCAGGCTGGTCCGTGCGATATACGTCGGTGTTGACTTCAGGCGTTTTGTAAGGCTTGTAGATATTGCACGAAGCCAATATCAGTGTCATTGCCAGCACCCCTATTATATTGCGTTTGTTTATCATCATATTCTTCATTTGCTTGAACGTTGGTTTTTACATCTCGGCGGCTTCGGGATCTTCTTTCTTAAAGCGCTCCTGCAGGCCTTGGAATATCACGAACAGCGCCGGTACGATGAATATCTGCAATACCGTACCTATAAGCATACCGCCTACGGCTCCCGTTCCGATCGTCGAGTTACCGTTAGCTCCTACTCCGGATGCGAACATCAGTGGCAGAAGTCCGATGACCATTGCGAAAGAAGTCATAAGTATCGGTCGCAGACGCGCGGTAGCGCCGTCGATTGCGGCCTGTACGAGTGTTTCTCCCTGTTGGCGGCGGGCTACGGCGAACTGAACTATAAGTATGGCGTTCTTTGCCAGAAGTCCGATAAGCATGATGAGCGATATTTGCAGATATATGTCGTTGCTCACTCCCATCATTTTGGCGAAGATGAACGAACCCGAAAGTCCCAGTGGCACGGACAGTATTACCGCCAGAGGAAGTATGTAGCTCTCGTATTGGGCGCAGAGGATAAAGTAAACGAACACGATACACAGAACGAGTATGCCGCCGAGCTGGTTGCTGGCAGACTGTTCTTCGCGGGTAATACCGGAGAACTCGTAACTGTAACCCATCGGAAGGGTTGCGTCCGCCACTTGTTGTATCGCCTGTATCGCCTCACCTGTGGAGTATCCGGGATTAGGCGCTCCGGTGACGGATATGGATGTGAACAAGTTGAAACGAGTTATGTTTTCCGGGCCGTATACTTTTTCCAGTTTTACGAAGTTGGTTATCGGAGCCATTTCGTTGCCGTTGCGGATGAAAATGCTGTTTAGCGTTTCGGGCGATGTGCGGTACATGTTGTCGCCCTGTATCATTACGCGGTACAGCTTACCAAACTGGTTGAAGTTGGACGCATAAAGACCACCGTAGTATCCTTGCAGATAGGACAGTATTTCGCTGGGCGATGTTCCTGCCATTTTCGCTTTCTCTACGTCGATGTTTATCAGGTACTGCGGGAAGTTGGGGTTGAACGAAGTCATGGCGTACATGATTTCCGGACGCTTGTTTAGAGTATCGAGGAATGGATATATGGCTTCAAAGAACTTGTTTATGTCTCCGCCCGTGCGGTCCTGAAGTGAAAACTCGAAACCACCCGACATACCGAATCCCGAAATGGCCGGCGGTTGCATGACCATGATCCTTGCATCCTTGATCGGGGCGGCCTTCATCTGTATGTGCTGTATTATCGACGTAAGGTCCGTTCCTTTGGCGGTACGTTCGTTCCAGTGTTTCAGTTTGACGATGAATGCACCGTAGGAGCTACCGTTACCGGCAATGAGTCCCATACCGTTTATTTTGGTACGGCTCTCAACCATAGGTTCGGCCGCCAGTATCGAGTCCACCTGAGCCAATATTTCACCCGTGCGTTCGAGCGAGGTTCCGGGTGCCATCGACACGTCTATCATCATAACGCCGTTGTCCTCGTTCGGAACAAGTCCGGTAGGCGTTATTTTCATAAGTCCGAACAGTATGAACGTAAATACGGCTACGGCTGCCAGGCTGACCCATTTGTGGTTGATTATCCTGTGTACGCCCTTGCGGTATTTTTCTGTGGAAGCGGCGAAAGCTACATTGAACGCCTTGTGGAAACGCGATGCAAGCGATGTGCCCTGTCCGTGGTGTTCTTTGGCGGAAAGGAATACGGCGCACAATGCCGGACTGAGGGTAAGGGCGTTAACTGCCGATATGAGGATGGCGATTGCCAGCGTCATACCGAACTGGGTGTAGAATACGCCCGTGGTGCCTCCGACGAATGTCACCGGGATAAACACGGCCGACATGACGAGGGTTATGGATATGATAGCTCCCGATATTTCGCTCATGGCGTCTATCGATGCTTTGCGCGGTGACTTATAGCCTTGGTCGAGCTTGGCATGCACCGCCTCGACGACGACTATGGCGTCATCGACCACAATGGCTATGGCCAGCACGAGTGCGAAAAGCGTAAGAAGGTTAAGCGAGAACCCTGCTACTTTCAGGAAGAAGAAAGTACCTACCAGCGATACGATTACCGCTATGGCCGGGATCAACGTCGAGCGGAAGTCCTGAAGGAACACGTAAACCACGATGAACACGAGGATGAATGCTTCGATGATGGTTTCAACAACCTTGTCTATCGAGGCGTATAGGAAGTCCGTCGTGTCGAGCACCGTAACGTACTTTATGCCTTTCGGGAAGTCTTTGGCCGCTTTTTCGAGTTCGATCTTAACGTCCTTTACGATATCGTTGGCGTTCGATCCCGGAGTCTGGAACACCGCCACGGTAACGGCTGGGTATCCCTGGGACTGTGTGGTTATGCTGTAATCCAATCCGCCGAGTTCCACTCTGGCGATATCCTTAAGGCGCAGTATGTTGCCGTTCTGGTCGGCGCGTATCACTATGTTTTCGAATTCCTCGGCGGATTTGAGTCGTCCTTTCCACTTTATAGGATATTGGAACGACTGGTTGGAGTTCTGTCCGAATTTACCTGGTGCGGCTTCGATGTTCTGGTCGCCCAGCGCAGCGGTTACCTCGGCCGGAGATACGCCGTATGTGGCCATTACGTCTGGTTTGAGCCATATGCGCATCGAGTAGTCTTTCGAACCCCAGGCCATTGCCTCGCCAACGCCTGTAATACGTTTGATAGGCGGTACGACGTTTATCTTGGCATAGTTCTGTACGAAAGTTTCGTCGAAGTCGGGGTTTTCACTGAATATGGTGAAAACCATAAGCATACTGGTCATACGCTTCTGCGTGGTCACACCCACTTTTGTAACTTCCTGCGGAAGAAGGCTGGATGCCTGCGACACGCGGTTCTGTACGTTTACCGCCGCCATGTCCGCATTTGTGCCCAGGGCGAAGTAAACGGTTATCGAGGCGCTTCCGTCGTTGGACGCTGTGGATGTCATGTAGGTCATGCCTTCCACGCCGTTTATCTGCTCCTCCAAAGGAGCTATGACGCTGTTTAGCACCGTTTCGGCATTGGCGCCGGTGTACGTTGCCGATACCTGGATGGTAGGCGGGGCAACGTCCGGGTACTGCGTTATCGGGAGGCTGGAAAGTCCGAGTATACCCAGTATAACGAGTATGATGGATATGACCGTTGACAGTACCGGCCTGTTTATAAATGTCTTTAAATTCATTTCCTTTCTTCTCTAAAATAAAAGATTATTTCTTCTCGACGGGGATTATTTTCATGCCGTCCTTTAGCGAGTTTATACCCTCGGCGGCGATTTTCGCTCCGGCGGAAACTCCGGAAGTGACTATGTAGTTCTGTCCGTCGTTGTTGCTCAGTATCTTTATCTCCGTAGCGGCTACAGTACTGTCCGGCTGAACGGCGTATACGAAGTGTTTGCCCTGGATTTCATAAGTCATCCTTTGCGGGATAAGTATCACGTTGTTGTCCGTTTCGGGTATCAGCACGTTGGCGCTGGCGCCGCTGCGCAGGATGTTACCCTTGTTGTCGAATTTGGCGCGCAGGGTTACCGAACCTGTAGTCTGGTTGACAACGCCGCTGACGGTTTCTACTTTGCCTTTGATGGGATATATGCTGCCGTCTGACAGCTGGAGGCTGACTTCGGGGAAATCCTTGACTACTTCAGCCATGTTGACCGCGTCCGTCTTGCGGGAAATTTCCAGAAGGTCTTTCTCGTTGATGGAAAAATATGCGAATACTTCCGATATGTCGGCTACGGTGGTTATAGGCAGGGCTCCGGCACTGCTGACCAATGCTCCGACACGGTAGTTGATGTCGCCAACCACACCGTCCGACGGACTTGTAACGGATGTGAACCCAAGGTCGTTCCTGGCGCTTATCAACTGTGCGTTTGCCTGTGCCAGGGCTGCTTTCTGCGCGTCGTAAGTGTATTGTGCGACTTTGTATTCGGATTCGCTTATGATGCCTTTGTCGAAAAGTTTCTTTTTATTTGCCAGAGTAAGTTCGGCATTGGCAAGGCTGGCTTTAGAGGCCGCCACTGTAGCTTCGGCTGCGGCTACGGCTTCCTGGTACGTCACTTTGTCTATCTGGAAAAGCACTTGTCCTTTGCGCACGCGGCTGCCTTCGTCCACAAACTGCTCGACTATGTAACCTCCTACTTTAGGGCGTATCTCGGTGTCTTTTTTCCCTTTCAGCGATGCAGGGAACGAACTGTTGAGCTCGACCTGCTGGGTAGCGAGCGTGAGCGTCGATATCTGCTGGGCGCCCATGCCGGGGCCTTGTTGGGATTGTCCGCCGCAGGAAAACAGCAGCAGCGACAACGGGGAGATGAGTAAAACAGAAGTTAATTTTTTGTTCATCTGATTTTATGTTATTTTGGTTTTTAAACGGATTAATAGCGCGTTTTTCGCATATAGTATTGAGAAAGGGGGTATTATACGAAATAATACGGTCAGCAAAGATAGTTATTAATGTTTTACCCGGCTACTTTAAAAATACTTTTTATTGTTCTGAAAGTCGTTTTTAACGAGAATTTAAGCAGTGTGAAGATGTCTTTTAGTCCTAATTAACGTTAAAAGTATGGAGAAAAGCGTTACTTTTGAATTTGCAACCACAATTCTCTGGACCGAATGATAGAGTACGTAAAAGGCCGTATGGCAGAAAAGAATCCGGCGTACGCCGTGATAGAATGCGCAGGGGTAGGATATTTTCTGAACATCTCGCTCAATACTTATTCACATCTGGACAATTGTCCGGAAGGCGATGCCAAACTTTTCGTCCACCAGGTCATACGCGAGGATGCGCATTTGCTTTTCGGATTCTTTTCCAAAGAGGAACGGAATATTTTTCGTAAATTGATTTCCGTTTCGGGTATAGGCGCGGGTACGGCCCGTACGATACTTTCGTCGATGGGGCCTGCTCAGGTTGCAGCCGCGGTGGAAAATGGTGACGCTTCTCCGTTTAAAAATGTAAAAGGCATAGGGCTGAAAACGGCGCAGCGCATTATTCTCGAACTGAAAGGGAAAATAGATGCGGAAGCGTTGGCTTCCGTTCCCGGCTCAGCGCAGGGGACGTCAGCATCCGGTATCCGCACCGAAGCTCTCGATGCGCTGGAAATCCTGGGGTTTGTCCGCCGTTCGTGTGAAAAGGCAGTGGACGATATTCTCGCGGACAATCCTTCCATTACTGTTGAAAACCTTATAAAACAGGCCCTGAAAAACCTGTGAACTACTCTTTACGGTCTGCCGTCCGCCCTTGCCGTGTCCAAAACTTGGGACTGTTTCAGCATCAGCTATGATTTGGACGGTTGATTTTTTTGGAACTGTATTTTTTTTACCTACATTTGAGCATTGTTTAACGCTTAAAACTACAATACTGAAAAATGAATATACCTGAGGACCTCAAGTACACCAAGGACCACGAGTGGATACGCGTGGAGGGCAATAACGCTACGGTAGGCATAACGGAGTTCGCGCAGGGCGAACTTGGCGATGTGGTTTACGTCGATGTGGAAACGGCAGGCGAATCCCTTGCAAAAGAGGATATTTTCGGCTCGATAGAGGCTGTCAAGACCGTTTCCGATTTGTTTATGCCGGCTTCCGGTACGGTTACCGAATTCAACGGCGAACTCGACGGCGGACCGGAACTGGTCAACAAAGACCCTTACGGTCAGGGATGGATAATAAAAGTAACGCTGAGCAAGCCGGAAGAGCTGGAAAGTCTTCTCACGGCTGCACAGTACAGGGAAATGATAGGAGCCTAAAGGCAGTATCGTTTTCCGGGACAAATAAAAAAGCCGGCGCCTTAAGGCGCCGGCTTTTTTATTTGTCCCGGAAGGATTTATTCACCGAAAATCCCTTCGAGGGTTTCCTTGAGAGAAGAGCCCGTTTCGATGAATTTCCCGTCGGGGCCTATCAGGAATGTGCTTGGGACCGCTTTTACTGCATATTCGCCGACTCCGGCGGCGGCCCAGCCTTTTGTGTCGGACATTTGCGGCCAGGGGAGCTGAAGATCCGAAATGCCTTTGAGCCATGCTTCTTTCCTACTGTCCAGCGACACCCCTACTATTTCAAATCCTTTGTCCTTGTATTTAGCATACAATTCCTTAAGTTCCGGCATGGCGGCCCTGCACGGTCCGCACCACGAAGCCCAGAAGTCTATCAACACGTATTTTCCCTTTCCTGCGAAATCGGACAGTTTTACGATATTCCCATCGGGTGCGGGAGCCTGGAAATCGATGAACGGACGCCCAGGCTGTACGGCCTGTTTGGCTGCGGCGAATTTTATCCTTTCGGCATTGTGCGGTTCGTCGCGCAGGCCGGCAGGTATTGCATCGACAGTCTTCAGAAGTATAGGAAGTGGCATGAATATGAAGTCGCTGCTTTTGAATGCTGTGCGACCGGCGTCATTGGATATGTTTTCGATGACAAAATCCGACAAAAAACGGTAATAAATGTTCGACAGGCTGTCGAGTTCTGCTTTTGCCGAGGCTTTTTCCTTTTCGGTAGCCGATGCGTTGCGCGAGCGTTTTCCGGCGGCGTCCATAAGCGGGCAAAGTCTCAGTTTTTCAGAAGACAGAGCATTGTATTTATCATTAAGCGGTGTGCCTGTGACGATGCTTTTAGGGTTGTACCAATCATCGTATCCGTCAAGAACCACGTTTATCTTTCCCTCGTCGGTGAATACCGTGGCTACCAGTCCGTTGCGCACTCCTTTTGGGAAGGCCCGGACAATAATCGGCCCGTTGTCCTCAGCCGTGCCGCTGAAAGTGAATTTTCCGGCAGTAACCGTGGTCTTGCCTACGGTTTCCTGTAGATTGTCTTTTATTTTTGTGATCGTCACTGTGTCGCCGTCGGCGGCGGCCGGAGCTGTGCCCGAAATAGAGTAAACATGTTGCCCCATGCATGCC